>Ga0075152_10000024_pt1 | contig 144851 bp, 141 predicted proteins | sample JI61114C2DNA_FD_70964 | JGI IMG/M metagenome (GOLD analysis project Ga0075152, IMG submission 70964) | Wastewater effluent complex algal communities from Wisconsin, to seasonally profile nutrient transformation and Carbon sequestration -... | ecosystem: Engineered > WWTP > Effluent > Algae...
TTGATAGCCTTCACTGTCAAACTCGATATCGATAAAATCGTCTCCAGCAAAACCACAGATAGGTATGGCGTTAAAAATCACCGAATAACTTTCTGGGTCGTATTGCTCAAATGCATGCATGGTTAGAGCCTCCTTAGGTAGTCACAGTGCCGTGGATTTCGATGTGGTGAATGGCGCCAGCCAAGCGTCCGCTGAACTTGACGTCAGATAAAATGCGCTTACCGCGAGTGATTGGATCGATGTCTTCAATATTGGGAATGCTTACTTGGGGCTCAGGATCGTCGGCTAATAAACCGCGATAGACTGCCTCTTTGAGCTGGGCCATGATTTCTGAGCGCACCAAGTCTACGCCCTGCAGGGTGAAGGGGATTTTCGGGTTGACCATTAGCAGCCTAAACAGCCGTTCTTGGATGCGCACATGCAGCCAATCGATGCCGTGGATAATATCGATATACTCGCCCTGAGCTACCTGGCCATCGAGCGTCACGGCCACGTTTTTGATGTTGAGATAGCGATTGATATGGGCGGTTTTGAGCTGTTCGCTGGTATCGGTACTTAACTGAGCTTTGCTCTCGCCTTCGAGCTCTTGATAAGCCCAGGAGGCGGAACCAGGTGATTGCGGTAGCATCTTGCCCATCCAAGCGGCAGCCGGGTAATCTTCGGAACTGGCTTTATGGATAGCAAAGACGCGCTTAGTTTCAGCTAACGCTTTAGTAAAATCTGCTAGGTTGGCGTTATTATCGCTTGTAGTAAAATCAACGCCAACCAACAGCCGTCTCTCTGAAACAGCTGCTACCAGCTCTTTAACCTCGTTAAGATATTCAACACCAGCGCTGTTGTGCTCACTGACCAGCAACACGCCGTAAAAATCAGGATCGGCGTCGATAATAGAAGGACGCGCGCGACTCTTGGCGTTGGTCAAAGCTATTTGAAATATCCAAAACCGGGTGGTTCTCCACAAAAACTAAACCAGCGCTTCTCAACTCATCGCGATAAACCGGATTAGCTAAAGCTAAACGGGCACGTTCTATAATAGCCCTCGAAGAGTGCTCACCACGGGCTTGGCGCGAGATTATCTGCACCGTGATGGTGATTTCGCGATATCCAGACAAATTTATGGAGATATCGCTGTTTCTAAAAGTATAAGCGCTCTGGTCACGGCCAACTGAGATGCTTTCCCCTAAAGCCAATACGCCGAAGGGTTTAGGCAAAAGCTTGCGTGGCTCGTTGTCCCACACAAAACTTAAGCCTGTAGCGCGCGTAAAAACGTTTTCCAGCGCGGTTTGGATTAGTGGCCATGAGCTCATTGTGGGCCTCGCACCTGGTGGGTGATCGAGCCTTTTAAGCGGCCAGTATCGATGAGAGTTTGGGAGCTTTTTTTACGTTTAACCTTGCTAGATGCGAGTTTGGGGTCAACACCGTGGGAAATAGTCTCGACAATATCGCCACGAACAGTTTCACCAAGTTGAGTGAGAGCCTGCTTTAAGCTGAGCTTGCCAACGATATAAAGCTTTTGTAGCTGAGCGATTAATCTCAGGTGTTTTTGCTTTTGCCTCTGTAGCGTCGAGCGAAAAAACGAGCGTTGAGGTATACGACCATCGGCTGAACCAAACTCGTGTACTGTGGCCAAATCGACCATACTAAAACTGGTAGCCACCGGCTCATCTTGCAAAATCCCTATCGCCACGTGCGGCGATTTCTGTAGTTGTCGCAAGCGCTTTTCGAACTTGATTTGCTCACGCTTATCGTCTTTGACGTATTTCATATAACCTGAGCCCCAAGATAAGCTGCTTTACACAGGCGCTCATATTCGAGCTGGTAGGTAGTTTTTTCCTGAGAACCCGCCAAGCGACATGGCTCACACATAGGAGAAATCGCCAGTTTGTGGGCCGCTAAATACTGCAAGACCAGCTCAAAAATATCGCCAAAATGTTTCTGGTTTATCTCACTCTTAGCCTCCGCTAAGGCCATTTCGATCAAGCTCGGTTCAGTGTCGGCAAACTCGGGAAAGCGTTTGATGAAGTTCATATGACTAATAAACCCACCCCATATGCACAAGCTTTGGGCGTATAGACCTGCACCCCGCCAAAACGAGCATGGCAATGGATACGTATGTTCATGCCCACTGATTGGGGCTCAAGCATCTCAAAATCCAGCGGTAGGTACATCTCGAGCGCTTGTGGTGTGCGCGGATAAACTATGCAGCGGTCTTTTAAATGCACCCACCAATCGATGTTTTTCAGGTACGGGTTATTGCTCAGCAAATAATTTAAAATCGTCACTTGGCTCAACGAAGAAAACGGTGTTTGGGCTAACATCAATCCTTATGGCTATTTAGAGGGAGGCGCGTCACCACGAGGTGGATTTTCAGTTTGAGCCCTGGTGACACCAATATTGGGTTTACCCCAGCATGGAGAAATCGTTCTTGATCAAATTCGTGCACTGACCAAAAACGTCTAATTTGCTAACCTCAGCTCGGAGGTTAAATAAAAAATAAATAAGATAACTAATAGATCAAATGATTGATTTTGGTATATAAAATTTGTTTTTTACAAAATTATTGAATGCCTCACTGTTTTCATCGTAATCAATAAAACTTGGTGCTTGCCATTTTTGAGTTTTTATTGCTTGACTTGATAAAGGAAAAGTCCATTGAGGATATATTCGAAAAGCTCTTTTTCCCCCTTTATTATTTAATGAAATAATATCATGAGCAATTAAAATGCTTTGATCAAATATAAAATATCCTGATCTATGGTTATTGATTAAAGCAATAATAAAGAAATCTATGTTATCTGCAGCATCAAAAGGCCTAATAGCTCCTTTTTTAAAATCTCTTTTCCAAAAAGTTACAAAATAACCATCCTTTGTTGGTGTTTTTTTTCCTACACGATATGCAATGCGATAATTATTGATTGAAAAAATACAAGCATGATAATCCTTACTTTCTAACTCTTCAAAAATTTTATCGGTAATAATAAATCCTGTTAGACTACATATTTTATCAATTATAAAACAAGAACTATGCATGAAAGAACCCCATTGCTCATCACTTAAACCTTCAAATATAACAATCATCCTAAGACAGCTACTTCTGCTGCAGCCTGATAAAACGTGCATAAAGCCCGCCGCTCGCCATTAACTCTTCATGCTTACCAGTTTCAACTAGGCGGCCGTGGTCAAAGACGATAATACGATGGGCATCGATAATGGTGGATAGACGATGGGCAATTACTAGCGACGTGCGGCTTTTTAGCAGTTCTCTGGTGGCTAGCTGCAAACGATTCTCAGTGCGGGCATCAACACTGGCAGTCGCTTCGTCTAAGACCAGAATCGGTGGATTAGCAATCAGAGCCCGAGCAAAGGCTAAGAGCTGGCGTTCACCAAGCGAAAAATTTTGACCTCGGCTCTGGACTTCAGCAGCTAGACCGCCGCGCTCTTGGATACTTGCTTGCATTTCAACTACTTTTAGAGCATGCCACAACTCTTCATCACTGGCTTGAACGTTCGCAAAACACAAGTTCTCTTTAATAGTACCGTTAAATAAAAATACATCTTGAGGCACGACTGAAACTAAAGTGCGCACCTGGCCCAAAGATAAATTATTGATGTTGATATCATCGATAAAAATACCCCCAGAACTAGCCTCATAGAAACGATTGAGCAGCTTAATAACCGTTGATTTACCTGCTCCCGTATGGCCAACCAAGGCTACTCGTTCGCCTTTGTTAATGGTAAACGATAGGTCTTTCAGCACCGGCTCACCCTGCTCATAGGCAAAGCTCACATTTTTAAATACGATAGCCTGGCTAAAACTATGAGGCTTTAAGACCGGTCGATCATCTTCCTCAGGCCAGGTTAATAAATCATAAATTCTTTCCAGCGAGACTAAAGCGCTTTGAAATATTGCATAGCGATTAGAAAGCTCTCTGATGGGTTGAAAAAAGCGAGAAAGCGCTTCTAGAAATGCCACCATGGTGCCAAGAGCTAGAGCATGATCGAGCTTCATAGAGAAGGTTCCCCATAATACCGCCGCACTGGCGCAATAACTTAAGGCATCAACGAAAGAATAAATAGCCGCTTCCAGTAATACTGCCTGGCGGTTTACCCCTAAATATTCTTGGTTGAGCGCATGAAATTGCCCAAGGCTGTCTTGTAAGTTACCTGACCATTGTACGGTAGCTATACCCGACAAATATTCCTGCAAAAAGCCATTTAAATTAGATAATACGCCGCGTACCGCAATAAAAGCTCTTTTGGTCCAAATACGAAAGAAATAAACCCCTAAACCTAAGACAGGTAAAACTAAGGCAGCATAGCAGGTGAGCTTGATATCAACGATCCATAGCATTACAAAAGTACCAAATAAGAACAACAAGTCGCCAATAATCTGCACGGCACCCATGGAAAAAAGCTCTGCCACTGATTCAGCATCGTTACTTAAACGGGTTAAAAGCTTGCCCATCGGAGTATTATCTAGAAAGCCTAAAGGCAGGCGCATAACTTTGCTAAAAGCATGCTGTCTCAAAGTCTCGACCAATTTTTGCCCAGCTACCTGCAAGCATAGGCCCTGAATCAGTTCTATCAGTGAATGTAAACTAACCGCCACCACTAATAACAAGGCAAAATAAGCAATAAGATGATGCGCCGTAGTAAGCATGCCATGCTGTACACCATAACCAATAATCACAGGCTGAATAATACCCAGCAATGTCAGTGGAATATAAAGCACCATACCCAACAACAGCATGGCCCGCTCAGGTCTTAGATCAACCATCAGTTTTTTTATGAGACTACCTTCGTTCATGTCTTGCCCCATAGTTCACGATAGAGCTGGCTTATACTCATGAGATCTTGATGACGACCTTGAGCGCTAGTCCTTCCTTGATCGAGCACTAAAATCTGCTCGGCATCTTTAATAGCTGCCAAGCGATGAGTGGCAATGATAATGATTGAGTTAGCTAAGCGAGCTCGTAAATTACCAACAATAAATTGCTCGGTCTCAGCATCAACCGCAGATAAAGCATCATCTAAAATTATCAGCGGTCTTGGAGACAACAAGGCCCTAGCTAAAGCAACCCGCTGACGTTGACCACCTGATAAAGTAATCCCCCGTTCACCAATAATTGTATCAAGTCCATCTTTGAACGAAGCAATATCACTATCGAGTTTAACTAGTTTAATCACTTGCTCAATATCTGTGAGCGAAGCGTCTGGTTTTAAAAAGCTGATATTTTCTTTAAGACTTTTATGAAATAAAAATGGCTCCTGACTAACCACCGCGACCTGTTTATAGAGTGAATTAAGCTTTAAGTTGGCGATATCATGGTGGTCATAAAAAATACTACCAGGAGAGATCTTAATACGGCGATAAAGCATTTTTAACAGCGTAGTTTTACCCGATCCGCTTACTCCAACTAAACCGAGCATCTCCCCACGCTGCACACTAAAGCTGAGCGCCTGTTGATTTTTATCGCTCAGCCTAAGTTCTATGACATTGACGCTATTAAGCTCAGATATGCTATCTGGGCCATCACTAATCGCAGGTGTCTTAGTTAAAAGCACGTTTAAACGAGACAAAGAGGCTCGGCCTCTACTCAGCATCGACATAACAAAACCAATCGACATTGCCGGCCAGGTTAGTTGCGAAATACGAGTATTAATTTCGACGAAATCACCAAGGCTAATATGCCCTGACCACACCGCCATACCACCCACCCATAAAATGAGTGCCAAAGACAAACCTATAACCATACGCATGACGGGGTACATCAACACCCGTACTCGGGCGAGTTTAACCCCGGCTAAAAAAGTCTCATGATTGGTTTTAGCAAAACGAATAGCCTCAGCGTGTTGTTGGTGAAACAGACGTACCACCTGAGCACCTTGGAGATTTTCTTGAATATGGTTGACCATGAAGCTCAAACGTTCTTGATAGTATTTAGTCGCAGAGAAAATACGTTGACTAAGACCCCGAGTGGCAAGCATCACAACCGGAAAAGGCAGCAGCGCACAAATCCCCAGAACCAGATCAATTCTCAATAACAATGGCACCGTAAAACAAAAGGCCAAAATTATATTCATTAAGTTTAATACAGCAAAGCCGGTTACCAATCTAATATTAGTCACGTCAGTAGTTAAGTGATTCATCAGATCGCCAACCTGATGACGAGCATAAAACTCATCATCGAGTGCGCTAATATGGCTTAATACTTGGGCGCGCACATCTCGCTCAATCGAGCGACCAACATCAAAAATCATCACCCGGCTCAGAGTTCTAATCAGCCCTCCCAATAAAGCCAAAACCACAATAATAGCTATAAGATAACTGAGGCTATTCACCGAGTAATGCCAGGAGAAAAGCTTAATAGTGGCCTCTTGCCTACTGCTGCTGATCAAGCTCACGCCAGCATTAACTAAAACCGGCATTGATAGAACTATCAGGTTAGTAAGCAGCAAAACCATGCCACCAAGAGCCAGCTTGAACCGGTAAGGTTTTAATAAATCTCTAAATTTTACAGCCTGCTGACTAAGATCTTGGTCAAAAGCGGTGATTTTATCCATACAATAGCCCAAAATGTTTTCGAGTATTTTATACTCTTTTAATGCGCAAAACTGACAAAACTTCACACACAGGTATTGACCAAGCACAGCCAATCAAAAACTATCCCGCTCGCTCACTGCTATAACATAGCAAAAAAAGACAAAGTTTGGCCACCTATGACAGCTTCATCAAACCAGAGCAACGCCAAAATTACACAAATCGCATCTCTGATTGAGCATACTTTATTAGGCGAAAACATCGATGAAGCGCGTGTACGCGCTCACCTAGAAGAGGCCAAAAGCTTAGGCGTATTGGCAGTCTGCCTACCGCTAGCCTGGGTGTCTTTGGCTAAAAAGATTATTGGCGCTAATCCAATCAAAGTAGTCACTGTTATTGATTTTCCTTTAGGCGAGAAATCCTCATCAGAAAAAGCCCAAGAAGCGCGTATCGCTGCTGATTTAGGTGCTGATGAAATAGATATGGTCCTTGATTATCAAGCGCTGATTAATCTTCAGTACGCTAAAGTTTTGCACGATATTATGGAAGTTATCAGAGTAACTAAACCCATTCCTATCAAGGTTATTGTTGAAACCAGTGCTCTTAATCATGACCAACTCGTTGCTGCTATTACTATCGTAGGGCTAGCTAACGCTGATTTCATCAAGACTTCTACCGGTTTTCATAAGTCGGGTGCCCAGACTTTAGACATCGCTCTCATGCGTAGACTATTAGCGCCTAACGTTGGCATTAAAGCCTCGGGTGGCATACGTGATTATCACAGTGCATGCAAAATGATTGAGGCTGGAGCAAATAGAATCGGGACTTCTAAATCAAAAGAAATTCTATCAAAACTGTTTACTGCTACATAAATAAGGGACCATATGCACGTCATAGAACTGATTCAGAAAAAGCGTGACCGCCAACCACTCTTAAAACCAGAAATCAACTATCTCATTGAAAATTATACCAGCGGAACGATACCTAACTATCAAATGTCCGCTTTTTTAATGGCCACCTGCATAAACGGCATGAATGACGAAGAAATATCATGGCTCACTGATGCCATGCTTTATTCGGGCGAGGTTATTGTTCATGAAGCACAGGGCGCGCCACTGATTGACAAACATTCTACTGGTGGTGTGGGTGATAAAATCAGTATTCCACTGGCCCCGGCGGTTGCTGCTTGTGGCATTAAAGTACCAATGATTGCGGGTCGAGGTCTTGGCCATACCGGCGGAACTCTCGATAAACTTGAGTCTATTCCTGGTTTTCGCTGTGACTTAAGCAGCAATCAATACAAAGCACAAGTAGAAGAGATTGGTTGCGTGATTATGGGTCAAACCAAAGATATCGCTCCAGCTGATAAGATGCTATATGCCTTGCGCGATGTTAGTGGCACGGTTGAATCCATTCCCTTAATAGCATCGTCGATCATGTCAAAAAAACTGGCCGAAGGCATTGATGGCTTAGTACTTGACGTCAAGTTTGGTTCAGGTGCCTTCATGAAGGAGCTTGATAAGGCCCGTATGCTGGCATCAACTATGGTCACCATTGGTGCTCATATGGGCAAAAAAGTTAGCGCTTGCCTAACTAATATGGATCAGCCACTCGGCACGATGGTCGGTAATGCGCTGGAAATCATTGAAAGTATCGATATCCTTCAAGGCCGAGGCCCCAAAGACAGCCTTGCGCTCACAGTTGAGCTCGGCGCTGAGATGCTAATGCTTGCTAAAAAAGCTTCTTCGCTAGAAGATGGCCGACAACAGCTCGAAGAATCCCTCTCTTCTGGTCGAGCTTTTGATAAGTTTGTCAGTATGGTTAAGGCCCAGGGAGGTGACATAAAATATATTCTTGAACCCAAAAATTTCCGTCCGGCATCGCAAAAAATCGTGATTGAATCACCAGACAACGGCTATATTTGCCACCTTGATAGCCGCTCTATTGGCCTTGCAGCTGGCTTATTGGGTGGCGGACGTTATCAACTCACCGATGAAATCAACCCCAGTGTTGGCCTTGAGATCCACGCTAAAATTGGCGATTGGGTCAATAAGGGTCAGCCTTTGTGCACAGTTCACGCTGATGAAAAAGGTGTTGCAGAAGCGATTTTACGAATCAAAAAGGCCATCAATATTGTTAGTCAGCCGGTAGCTAAACCGGCCTTATGCAAGGATCGTATCTCTACCAATTAATTAACACTAAGGACTCGTCATGAAATTACTCAGTATTTTTTTGCCCTTTTTGCTATTTTGTTCAGTTAGTTCAAAATTATGGAGCGATACCATCGTAAAAACTCAAGAAATTACTCAAACGCTACCAGAACGGATGAGTGGTTTTTTGGGTATCATTGTCATCTTCTTAATCGCCTATCTCATGTCTAATAACAAAAAGGCCATTCCCTGGAGGCTGGTAATAATTGGCACCCTTTCACAGGCAATCTTAGCGTTAATTGTTTTAAAAACCGAGTTTGGTCGGATGATTTTTGATGGCGCTAACAATGTCATTGTCAAGATTTTAAGTTTTTCGCGTGAAGGGGCCCAGTTTGTATTTGGCAACTTAGTCAACTCCAACGTCCCGGTTGGCATACCGAACAGTTCAGCTCCTGCTCATATGGCCAATTTAGCAATGTCAGGGTCTTTTGCTAACACGGGGGCATATTTTGCTTTTTCAGTTTTGCCTACCATCGTCTTTTTTTCTTGCCTGACTGCTATTCTTTATTATTTTGGTATCTTGCAGTTCGTGGTACGCGGTATTGCACGAGTCATGCAACACAGCCTTAAGTGCTCGGGTGCTGAGAGTTTCTCGGCCGCTGCCAATATCTTTCTTGGCCAAACAGAAGCACCGCTACTAGTAAAACCCTTCTTAAAAGATATGACTAAATCAGAAATCATGGCCGTTATGACTGGCGGCTTTGCCACCGTTTCGGGTGGAGTTTTGGCCGCTTTTGTTGGCATGTTGGTCTTAGATTTTCCCGATATTGCCGGCCACCTGCTCGCAGCAAGCGTGATGAGCGCTCCTGCTTCATTGGTACTTGCTAAAATGATTTTGCCTGAAACCGAAATCCCGATGACTATGTCAACCCAAAAAATTCACATAGAAATGACCGACACCAACGTTTTTGATGCTGCCTCTCGCGGCACTTCAGATGGCTTGCTTCTGTGTCTCAATGTCGGTGCTATGATGATCGCTTTCGTGGCTGTTATTTCAATGGCTAACTGGATCTTAGGCGGTATTGGTTCACTGTTTGGTCTAGAGCACTTGGCGCTCGATAAAATCTTTGCTTTTATATTTTCACCCTTTGCTTTTTTGCTAGGTGTGCCCTGGGAAGACGCCCCCGCTGTTGCTAATCTTTTGGGAGTAAAAACTGCTATCAACGAATTTATTGCTTATTTGCAACTGGCAGACTTCTTGGAAGCAGGAATCATAAAAAATGGCAAAAGTGCGATTATTGCCACCTATGCATTATGTGGATTCGCCAATTTCTCTTCTATTGGGGTACAAATAGGTGGCTTGTCAGCGCTTGCTCCTAGCAGACGGCATGATTTTGCCACAATAGGTTTCCGCGCTATGATAGCTGGAACCTTGGCTTGTTTTCAAACGGCGGCGATAGCGGGCATTTTGCTCTAGAGGATAAAAAAAACATGGCCCATCATGAATTATCAAAACTTATTGAAACCAAAAATTTCTTAACAGAATTCTTTGGTGCGTCGAGCCATGCCAACATAGGTCTAGTCTTAGGATCTGGTCTTAGTTATTTTGCTAATCAGCTCAAGAATAAGCCCGGCACTAAGTGTATAGCCTTTAAAAATATCCCTCATGTTTCGTCGTCCACCGTTAACGGCCATCAAGGAGAACTGATTAGTGGCGTGGTTAATGAACAGCCCATCTTGGTTATGAATGGCCGTCTGCATTTTTATGAGGGATATGATCCAAGTACTGTTACTTTTCTCATACGAGTATTAGGTATGCTTGGGATTAAAAACTTAATCTTGAGCAATGCTAGTGGTGCCATTGGTGCTAATTTTGAACCAGGTCATCTGATGGTAATAGCAGATCACCTAAACCTAACTGCCACCTCTCCACTGCTTGGTCCTAATATCAGCGAACTTGGTCCACGTTTTGTCGATATGACCACTGCTTATGATACAGATCTGCTTGAGCATGCCCAAGCGTGTGCTCGTGAAGCCAAGATCACTATGCATAAAGGTATCTATGCAGGGCTTAGCGGCCCATGCTATGAAACTCCCGCTGAAGTTCGCATGCTTAAAACTATGGGAGCTGACGCGGTAGGTATGAGCACCGTGTTTGAAACTATCGTTGCTCGCCATATGGGCATCAAGGTTGTAGGCATTTGCTGCTTGACCAACAAGGCTGCTGGTCTCAGTTCACAAAAAATCAGTCACGAAGAAGTTGTTGAGAAGAACGCTCAAGTTGCCGATAAATTCTCCCAAGTTATCGAAAAATTAATCGGCAAAATAGCGTCTTAAACTAAGACAAAACAGTAAAATCGCGGTCCATAACGGTTTTACGTTTGTCTTGTTTAGCCTTTTCAATCGCTTTATGGCATTCTCGCTCAACCACTTTGCTCAAAGCCTCCATCACGGTCGCAGAGGTATTCATACCCGAATGCGCCTTGATATAGGCCTTAATTTTACTCGATACTACTAATACTTCTGACATCTGCCCTCCTGAATGGCTCGTAAAAAAGTGAGCCAAAGCTAATTCTAAACGATATATCAATAATGCATTGGGAGTATATATGAGATTATTGTCATTGAACCTAGTTTTTTGCTTGCTTCTTCTTAGCTTTACGACCCCATTGGGTGCTGTCTCACATCATCACGCTCCAGTTTTAACGGCCCAAGAAGTAGTTTATTACCATCAAAAAAAACATGCTCGAAAACTACATCATAGATACAGTATAAATCTTGACAAAAACCCGCTTTTTTCTTCTAGCCAGATTCAGCAAATTGATCAAAATCAGCTGGCGCCAATCATCGATAGGCTGATTTTGCATAAAACGATTGTTCTTAACTCAATTGATAATCTTATCGACTTTGCCTATGAGACTAAGAGATCAAGCTATGATTTAGATTCTCTTCAAGCGCGGATAGAAAAATATCTTAGCAAAGGCGAGCTGATCTTTTCCGCCCTCTATCGGGCTATTGATTATCAGAACAATTTTTTTTGGCGTCTTGCTAAAATCAATGCCCTTAAAAATAATCCAGATCGCTTGGTCAACATTATCAATAAATTTAGGCTTACAGAAGAAGAACGCGAAAAAGTTCATAAAATCTATGCCATATGCTTAAATCCATGGCGCAATTCTTTTGACCGACAAAATCGCTTGAAGCCCAAAGTATGCAGAGCCACTGATGATTATCAGAAGCCTCGTCACATAAATGCTAAAGTCCAACAACGAACAGAGCCAACTGAAAAAATTTCACCCCTCGTCATCATCTATCGCTTGCTCATGCAAGAAGCGTATAATATTGCTGAAGCAGAGCATCTTGATGACATGGAAAAGATAGTAATGGCTAAATGCGTAGCAGAACAAAGCCTTAAGTTTTACACACCATCAGAGCATCCCTTAAAAGCTATCATTGAAAATCATGCTGCTACCTCGCGCGCACCTGAATCGGCGATTTTTTACGATGAAGGCATTTGCACCAGTTTTTCAGCTATCACCTTAAACGTAGCCCACCGCATTGGCCTTAAAAACCAAGTAGTACTAGCTCAAAATGGTATGCATTTCTATCTGGAAATCAAAATCGGTGCTAAATGGTACCACTCTCACCCTTTTAACAGCATCAATAAAACTTGCGATTTGATTGAATATTAAATAATACTTCTAGCAAATGGCCCATCGAGGCGGGCGCTTAAGATACCGCCACCAAGCATAGTGTTTCCATCATAGACGACGGCGGCTTGGCCTAAGGCAACACCGAAAAGATCATTTGGAAAGCTCAAAGTCAAACTTGCGCCATGTGCACTAGTTACAGAGGCTGAAGCAGCTTCTGATCGGGCTCTGATTTTTACGTCTACCCTTGGTGGCCACAGCTCCTGGGGAATTAGACAGCGAACGTCTGATACGGCGATATTTTTTACCGCGAGGCTTGCCTTGGGAGCAAGGCTAACTTGTTGGTTTACAGCATCGATATCAGCAACAAATAGCCTTGTGCCACCAGCCACACCCAAACCACGACGCTGACCAATAGTAAAGCGATGGATACCTTGATGCTCACCTAAGTATTGGCCATCTTGGTCAACAATCTGACCGCTGAATTTTTTACCAGAGGCTTTTTCAACTACTTTGGCATGATCACCATCAGGCACAAAGCAAATCTCGTGACTGTCTTTTTTATCGTGTACAGCTAAACCAATACGCTCAGCAATCTTTCGTACTTCAGGTTTTAATAACTCTCCTAGTGGAAAATACAGCTTAGCTAAGACAGCAGGATTAGTACCATAAAGATAATAGCTTTGGTCACGATCGAGATCAAAAGGCCGGGCCAAAGTCAGATGGTTCTGATAGCTAACCACACGAGCATAATGGCCGGTGGCAAGACTTGCGCCTAAACGCTCGGCAGTTTCAAATAAATCGCCAAACTTGACGGTATGATTGCAAGCCAAACATGGGATGGGCGTAATACCCTGCTGATAGGCCTTAACAAAGGGATCAAACACGCTTTCTTTAAACTTGGCTTGGGCATCAATGGCATAAAAAGGTATGCCAATTTTTTCACAGACACGGCGTGCATCGATCATATCATCGATCGAACAACAACGTCCCACACGTTCAACCCCACCTTCTTGGTCTGGCGCCAGACGCAAGCTAATGCCCACCACATCATAGCCTTGTTCTTTCAATAAATAAGCGGCTACCGCCGAATCAACCCCACCAGACATGGCAGCTACGATTTTTTTGGCCATACTACTAATCCTCGGTTTGAAATAACCGGCTTTCGATCTTAGATCGATCAATACGTTTGATATGGTGAGTGCGAATAATCGAAGTTAGATCAAACAAAGCTCGATCTAACTTCTCGTTATTAATAACGTAATCATAATTACCCATACCTATGCGAATTTCACCCTTGGCTGCTTCTAGGCGTTTTTTAATATTCTCATGAGTTTCTGTTCCCCTTCTTATCAAACGCTTTTCTAACTCATCAAAAGATGGTGGGGTAATAAAAATAGTCACAGCATCAGGATAATGGCTCTTAATCTGCAAACCACCCTGAACATCAATATCAAACAATACATCACGGCCACTGTTTAGATTATCTAAAGTCCATTGAGATCCTGAGCCGTAAAAATTGCCATGTACCTCAGCCCACTCAAGAAACTCGCCTTGGTCAATCATCGACTGAAAGCTCGTATGATTAATAAAATGATAATTAACCCCTTCCTGTTCACTGCCACGAATCGGTCGCGTCGTATAGCTCACGCTCAGCGTCAGCTTATCCATACTGTTATTCAAAAGATGTGCCAAAGTGGTTTTGCCAGTGCCGCTGGGAGCACTCAACACGATGGGGAAGCCCTTACGCGCCATGTTTTTATCCTAATCACTCAATATTTTGAACTTGTTCTCTTAATCGTTCAATTTCAGCCTTTAAATCAATAGCAATAGCCATCACCTCATGCAAAAAAGCTTTAGATATTAGGGTATTGCTTTCTCTAAGCATTTCCTGGCACAAAAAATCCAACTTACGGCCCTTGCTGTCATCTGAGCAACAAATCGATGAAAAATGCTTAATATGAACAGACAAACGATCAATCTCTTCTTTATAGTCTGAGCGCTCGGCTAGCAGAGCACATTCTTGATAGATGCGATCTTGATTTAAATCAAAACCAGCAAAGAGCTCGTTTACTCTCAGCCTAATACTTTCATAACGGTTTTTTACGTCTACCTCAGCTCGATTACTTATCATGGCTACTTGCGTCTGACAAAAGTCTAAGCTCTTTTTTAAGCTTTCAGCTAAGAGCTGGCCTTCAGTGCTTCGGGCCGACAAAAAATCCTTCAAAGCATCTTTAAAGCTTGATAGCACAGCAGCCGACAGTTCTTCTTGGTTAATCAGCGTAATGGCCTCACGCCAAAAACCCTGCACTGATAAGAAATCTGCTATCCGAAGGTTTTTTTCTAGGCGAGGATTTTTAGCCGCAAAGGCCTCTAAGCTTGCCAAAGCATTAGTTGCAGCCAACTCGTCAAAAGCAAGGGCAAGACTTGATGAACTTTTAGAAGCTAAATTAATCAAAATTTCAATGCGCCCACGATTAACAAGACCGCTCAGCTCTGAACATAAAACTGATTCCAGCACACTCAGCTCACGTGGCGTCTTGATCTTGATATCAAGACTTTTACTGTTGAGCGATTTAATAATCACTTCTAAGCCAAAGCTAGCAAGCTCAACCCGAGCATGACCTAGTCCAGTCATGCTTTTTAATGACCAAGGTGGATAATTTCGTTGTTTATTTTCCTTTAGCACTCTTCATAACCTGGTGCGGATCAAGCGCATCACGCATACCGTCACCTAAAAAATTAAAACAAGCTACCGTAACCAAAATAAATAAGCCCGGCCAAAAAGCCAAACTTGGTGTAGTTTTTATATAATCAACCGCATTATTAAGCATATTGCCCCAAGATGACACCGGCGGCTGAATACCTAAGCCCAAGAAGCTTAGGGCTGCTTCATAGAGTATATTAGAGCCAACTTCCAGTGAGGCAGCCACGATTATAGGAGCTAAAATATTAGGGAAAATATGGGCCATGATAATACGGGTATGACTGGCCCCTAAAGCCCGGGCTGCTACTACAAACTCCATATTTTTCAGCTGCATAGTGCTAGCTCTAGCTAAACGAGCGACAGTCATCCAACCAAAAAATACGATAATAAGAATAAGCTTAAGCACTGAGGCAAAATTACCCTCAAGCATGGATTTCCAAGGTATGGCATAGCTAAGAAAGAGATATACTCCCATAAATACAGCTGAAAGCAAGCTTGCATCCAGCATTAAGCGTCTGAAGTAGCCTGGCTCACGCTTCTTTACGGCCCCATCTAAAATAAAGCGCATACACATAAGCAAGCCTGCTAAACCAAGAGCAATAAAAAATATAGCCCTAAGGCTTGATTGAGTGCCAAAAAGCCGGTTTAGATCAAGAGCGGCAAACACGATCATGAGCGGCAAGACCGGAATCGATAGCATCGCATCAGTAAAGCGCATCAGCATGGTATCAATGCGGCCACCAAAATAACCTGCTAATAAACCAATTACCGTACCAATGACTGCCGAAGTAAGTGCAGATAAAAATCCTACTGCCAAAGAAATACGGCCACCATAAATAAGCCTGGTAAAAACATCTTGCCCAAGCTCGTTACTACCTAAGATATGAGGCCACCCAAAAGGTAAATTAGCTCCCGCAAGCGTAGCAGTCTTATGAGATACTCCTAAAAAGGCTTCTATCCAAGGTGCTGCTAACGACAAAAGAGCCATGCTAAGCAAGATCATCAAAGAGATCAAAGCAAGGCGATGCTTATTAAAGCGACGCCACATAAGCGAAGTAAAGCTTTCTAGTGGTAAGGTAGACATATTCACCTATTGTTTACGAATACGTGGATCAACCAGCAAATAAAGGGCATCAGCAAGTAGGTTGCCGATCATCACCAAAACGGCCGACACTAAAAAGACCACAATCGCAACGTAATAATCGCTATTCATAACGGCATCGTACTGCAAACGCCCAACTCCAGGCCACGAAAATACCGTCTCAGTCAACACCGCCCCACCAAACAAAGCAGGAATAGATAAAGCCAACACCGTCACTACAGGTATGAGAGCATTTCTAAAAGCATGGCGTAAAATAACGATCCTTTCGCTTAAGCCTTTGGCCCGAGCCGTGCGAATATAATCAGCAGGCAAAACTTCAAGCATTGAGGCTCGCATATAGCGCAACCAACTTCCCACATAAAAAATTGACAAAACCATGGTTGGTAAGATGGCATGATTAAGACGATCAAGCAAAATCTCTAAACTACCCTGGCCATAAATACCAGGAGTCTGAACCCCACCGGCCGGAAAAATCTGCCAAGCCTCAGCAAAGAGATAAATCATCATGATACCAAACCAAAACACTGGCAAAGAAATACCAATAAAGGTCAAAAAATTAATCAGATAATCAGCAATTGAGTACTGGCGGTAAGCACTAAAAATACCCAAGGGAATAGCTATCAATAGCGATAATAAGAGCGCCGGTAACATGAGCTGAACAGTATTACCAATACGCCCTGATCTAACCAGATAACCACTGATAGTAGCATCAGCTTTAGTGATAAAGCTCTCTTCAGCACGATAACAGTTAGCATCACAAGTTTTACTATTTTCTAGGTTGCCATCGTCACAAGTTTCACCAGCATCAATGCGACCATCACCACATACTGGAGGTGAGCCAAACAAAAGATCATAAACCGGCCGTTTATAGGTTTGCGAAAAGCCTAAAGCCTGATGATCGCCAACAAAGAAATAAAGAAAACCACGATTAAATCTATGAGGATGCCCAATAACACCGTGCTCAATATCAAAAGCTAGATTTTGCGTATGCTGATTATTACTCACAGCAATTTTTATGACCTGTTGACCTGGCTGACTAAAGCTATGCTCATAAAAGCCGTCTTCACTCAACTGTCCAGGGCTATCGAGTAGGCTAAACTTAAGTTCTTTCCTGTTCATGTTTGGCGCTAAAAACTTGCCTAAATCAAGTTTAAAAGGCTTGCTATCGTCTTCAAGCACTTGAGTTTTGATGGGCATTAAAAAACGTTGGCTCTGTGGATGGGCTTGGCTTAATGCTACACGGCCTACTTTTTCTTGGCCGTAGCTATTAGTTAGCTTAAAATATAGATCAGGACCAACACTTTGACCAACCATAAGATTTTTATCGATTAAACGAGCGCCAAATAGAACTTCTATTTTAAGATACCGTGCACTTTCATGCTCAATAAGATTAACTATACGATTTTGCAGCTCAGGCTCTAAGTTAGCAATATTAAGTAAGAAGCTAGATAGATCATTTTTACTTAGGCTATCTTTAATTTTATTAGCAGCTAGCGACTTAGACCATAGAGGATAAAGCTCACTAAGCCGATGAGCCAACCAATCAGAGTCGGGTATAAAATTGGGATCAATAAGCTTATCAGACAAATCAACTGAGCTTGATATTGCATCAATGGTTCTAATCACCGGTGGCTTGACTGGCTCTGGATAACCCCATAGCCAACGAACATATTGCACATACCACGGTCGATCGAGCCCGCGCAATTTTTTAAGACGTATCACATCTTCTGGCTTAACCTGAGGGTTACTTGTGATCATCAAATCAACCGGATTGCCTGGCATAGCTGACAACAATCCAAATAAGGCCGCACTCAAAATCACCAAGATCACCAGCATTTGTAAACTTCGTTGAGCCAGATACCACATGAGTATTCCTTGTTAGTTCAACCATGACCATTCGTGAGCATTCCAGGTAACAGGTTGTAACATACCGGTTGGCTTCCAATTCTTGAGACCCTTTTTAGTTACGCTTACTTCAACTCTAAAAAACAGCGGTAAAGACGGCAACTCTTCAGCGAATAAAGCTTCAAACTCCTGGCCGATCTTGATACGCTTTTGCTCATCAAGTTCTCTGGCCGCTTGCTTTAATAGGTCATCTCCCTTTTCAGTGCACCAACCTGGTTGATTCTGACCCTGAAAGTTATTCTTAGCACTTGGTATATAATCACAGCGCCACAATGTATCTGAAACTTTTAAAGGATCTTTGAGCCAAGCATACATAGCCATGGCTTCATACTTGCGTTTGCGCATAGTTTCGCCAAAAAAAACTTTGGCGGGCTCATTCTTGATTTCTATATCAACACCAATGTCTCGCCATTGCGACTGTAAGAGCTGCTCGACGCGCTCACGGGTTTTGTTACCCGAGGTCGTCATGATACTGAGCTTAAGTGGCTTGTTGTCTTTCTGACGAATGCTTTGCCCAGGAGCAAGCTTCCAGCCCGCCTCATCTAACAGGGCTTTGGCCTTGTTGGGATCAAAATTATACTTACTAATAGCATCGTTAAAATAAGGTGATTTAGGCGGCTCCGTACCATGGGCTACCGGCTGACGACCGTGAAAAAGCGAGTTACTAATGCCTTCGCGATCGGCACCATAAGCAAGGGCTATACGTACGCGCTTATCTTTAAGGATCTCGTTATCAAGATTGTAGTCCACGTGTTCCCATACTAAGCCTTCAGTGTAATAGAAATCAAACTCATTTTTATGGCGTTTTTCAAAATCCATGGCTTGATCAAGATCCAAGCCCACCGGTGAAATCGCGTCAATTCCACCACTGATAAGATTAGACTCAAGCGTATTGGTTTGAGGAATAATCCGCCAAATAATCTCGTCAAACTGGGGTCTTAAGATACCTTGAGCTTGGGGGTTGCGCTCGGCAATAATATGAGAGCCTGGCACCCATTCTTTAATAGTAAAAGCACCTGCCATCACTGGCGCTTGCCCGAAGGCTGATTTTTTAAGCTGATCAGGAGCTTGATTATAAAGCGGCTCCACTAAATGCTTAGGTATGGCTTCATGTTGGCGATAGTTTTGAAAATAGGCATAGGGCTCTTTCCAGGTTACCACTAGGGTTCGCTTGTCTTCACCAGTCGCCTCCATCTTTTCAATTTTTTCTACGACGGTCCGATCGAGCACTTCTTGGCTAGGGTCCATATAGAGCTTATTGGTAAAGACGAAATCTTCAGCAGTTAAGGGTGTTCCATCTGGCCATTTGAAATCTTCGCGTATGTGCCAGGTGGTACGCATTTTTTCGATGCCATTTTCGCTAAAAAGCTCAAGCAAGCCATTTTCTTTACTCGGTATCTCTTTAGCGGCCCATGGCACAATGCGCCAGTTCTCGTTAAAATAGGTCAATGTATAGATACCGGCTTGCACTACTTCTTCAGAAGCCATCATTTCTTTAAATGGTATGAAGAGTGAATCTGGTTCTTGAGAAATACCAATCGTCAGAATTTTCTTGTTATTGCTCTCCATTTTCTTGCGACAACCACCGCATGAACCAAGCAACAGCGTTGATAGCAGTATCAAAAAGATAAGATTTTGCTTCTTTTGCATGTGTTTTTGTCCACCGGTAGTTAAAAATCGTTTTACTTTAGCGTAACAAAGGTAATTGGCGTGAGGCACAATAGATGGCATACTAGATAATGCGCCTCCGCTCATTAAAGAAATTCTTGCTATAGGTGAAAAACATGAAGAGCCCAATTTATTTCGTAAAAACGAGTATGCTCCTCGCTTTTTTTGGATTGATTCTTCTTGCGCAGGGCTGTAAACCGCGCTTAATTCCAAGCACAAACGTCGCAGCCAGCCGAGAAAACCAGCGTGTTGTTAAGTTTCTTGAGCAGTATAAAGCAGCAGTTGAAAAACGTTCGGTAGATGGCATCATGGAACTGGTAGCCAAGGATTTCAAAGACAGCATGGGCTCAGATGATCCGGCTCTTTATATGGATTATTTAGGTCTCAAAGAAAAGCTGGAAAAATTCTTTCCGCGCATACAAGACATTAGGCTTGGTATGTTTGTACAACATATCGCTAAAATCGAAAAAGACACCTATGAAGCCGTATTCTACTTCAATAAGCATGTCTTAACCGAGGTTCCTTCTGGTGAAAAATGGATTGCTATCAAAGAAGTCAATCGCATGGTCTTACGCCGCCGCTATGACAAAGAAACACCTTATCAATATGAAATTCTTCAAGGTATCTAGCTCAGTTGTTGACGAATAGCCTCAAAAGCAACCACAGCTGCACATTGAGCCAGATTAAGCGAACGCACAGGTCCTAAGTGCGGCAAAGTAATCAGCCGATCGCTAAATTTTTCTAAAACCGATGGGCTAATGCTGGCATTTTCAGGCCCCAAAACAACAATCGAGCCAGGGCTTAAGCTGATATCCCAAGGTCTGGCATGCCCGCCAACTTCTAAGAGCCAGGGCTTAGAACCTAGCAAGGACAAGCAACGCTCAAGATTTTGATGAAAATGCACACGAGCACCAAAGAAATAATCGAGCCCTGCCCGCCATTTGGTTTTATCAGGCACCTCAAACAAAAGCGGGCCACAGATATGAACAGCACATTGAGTCGCCACACTCGTTCGTACAATAGCTGCAATATTGCCGGCAATACGCGGGCGATCTAAAACAAGGTGAAGAGTCGGGTGGCTGATAATATGATTCACAGCTAGCAGCTATCTAACTGATAGCGCAGACTGTCAATAACTGATATAAAGCCCTAATATGAGAGAATTGATTAGAGTTATTATTAAACAGCCAGGGCTTCATGCCCGCTTTCTTAACACCTTAAGTTTCATGGAATATTGTGGCGCACAAAAAATTGCCCAGGCAGCAAGGTCGCTTGAAAAATCGAGTTTTTTATTAGAGCACTTAGCCGAAGAGTTTCGCCATGCACATTATTTGCGGAGCTTAGCTGAAAAAACAGCTATAGCAGGGCATGTCGAGTTTGACTACAATAATTATCTAAACATAAAATCAAGTAAAGCTTTATTATGTGATCTTGATCGACAAATCTGCCTCTTTCATAAAGACATAAAATCACCATTAAATATTACAGAATTTTCATATCTTTTAACTACTTATGCTATTGAGTGCCGAGCGCTGGTTTTTTATCACATCTACCAAGAAGAACTTGATCAAGAGGGCATTGGTTTAAGCCTAAAATCGATCTTGAGCGAAGAACGCCATCACCTGGACTGCATCAACGCCCAGCTTAAAACCTGCGGCATCAGCAAAGCATCTTGCCAAAAAGCAATCGAGCTAGAGAGCCTGCTTTATGAAAAATGGCTTCGTGCTATTGCTCATGAGGCGATGATTACTCAAACTTGAGACCACTACGGCTGCTAAATCGCTTGAGTTGGCTTTTAAACATCTCACGATCAGGAGCAATTTTTAAGGCCTCTTTAATCAAGCTTAAAGCCAAAGCTTGATTACCTTGCAAGTAGTGGACCTCAGCAAGTGTGTCCATATATTCAGGGTTGTTAGGATCGAGGTTACGAGCTTTTTGAGCAAAAACCGCGGCTTCTTTTAAGTCATCCTCAGAGCACTTATTGGTTTGAGCTAAAACGAAAGCGGCATTATTATAGGCATCGCTAGAGCTGGGCTCAAGACGAATAACCTCTTTAAAAACATCGAGTGCCTCTAAATCACGCTTGCCTTTATGCTCGAGCTTACCTACTTTCATCCATAGTTCAGCAGCATTAGGGTTGAGACTTACTCCATTAATTAGCACTTCCATAGCGCGAAAATTATCACCCATCAGCTCAAGGGCACCAGCTACCCTGGTATAGGCCCCTACTTTATACTTATTAACTTTAATTTCTTCTTGACCAATACGAACTTCATCTTCCAAAAACAGGTCAAAGGTCTGAGTCAGCATGGCACGCAACAGAGAATCGTCTTTATGCTTATCAATAGCCGCTAAGAGTAAATCAAGAGCTTCTTGGTGCTTCTTTTGTTGATTAAGCTGTAAAACTCGGTGCATGAGCTCTTCAATATTAAGTACACCGTCTTTTTCATTAATTGATAGATTAGGCCTAGTTGGCATGGCAATAAAGGCCATCACTACCGCTGGTATACTGATCGCCAAGCTCGCTATCAACAAGCTCGGCCGGATCGACATCTGGGTAAATTGTGCTCTTTTCATACCAAGATCTAACGAGCCTGCGGCTTAGGCGCCAGCAAAAACTCGTATGAGATCCCAGAAGAACTGGTTTAACTACGGCTAACTACATCACTTCCCTTAAAAAACCAGTTAATTTCAAAGGCTGCAGTCTCAGGTGCATCTGAGCCGTGTACGGTATTTTCACCAATAGATTTGGCATAGAGCTTTCTTATCGTTCCAGGCGCTGCATCACTGGGGTTGGTGGCTCCCATAATCTGGCGATTTTTGGCAATAGCATTGTCACCTTGCAAAACCAGCAATAAAACCGGTCCACTACACATAGAAGCGACTAATTCACCAAAAAATGGTCGTGCTTTATGGACCGCATAAAAGCCTTCAGCTTCATGCTTGCTTAGCACTTGCATGCGGCTAGCTACGATAGCTAAGCCATTTTCTTCAAATAAGTCAATAATTTTACCAATCAGATTTCGACTGACGCCGTCAGGCTTAATAATCGACAGGGTTTTTTCCAAGGCCATAAACTCTCCTAGTTTTTTAAAAGTATCACTCAGATTTCTTTAAAATAGTTATTGCCGCCCGTAAACGCATACGGCAGCGCTCCTTTCCTAACACGGCCATGGTGTCAAACAACGGCGGTGAGGCTTTTTTGCCGCTAACTATCATTCGTAGGGGCATTAATACTTGTTTAGCTGATAGCTTATGGCTTTCATAAAAGCTTTTGATATTGGCATTAAGAGAATCGCTGCTAAAATCACTCAGATCTTCCAAGACTTCCAATAAGAGCTCTATGAGCTCAGCGCTTGATTTGGCATCATGCTCACCAATCAAATAGTTGCTCGCTTCTAGGTTCAGCTCAGATTTGAAAAAGAAATCAGCATATTCAATAAAATCTTCAGATTTATCAACACGTTCCTTGATCAGCGGGACAATTTTAGCCAAATATTCGGTGCTAAAGAGCTGATTTTGCAAATAACTTACAAGCTCAGCATCGCTGCGTTTCTCACGCAGATAACGCCCATTGAGCCACAAGAGTTTTTTGAGGTCGAAAACTGGCCCACCCAAAGAAACCCGTAGCAAATCAAAATGCCCAACAAACTCATTTAAGCTAAAAATTTCCCGAGCATCGTCCATTGAATACGCCATCAAACCCAAGAAATTGATCAAAGCATCGGGCAAAAAACCTGCCTCTTTAAAATAGTTCAAAGAAACTGGATTTTTACGTTTAGACACTTTGCTCTTGTCAGCATTACGTAAGAGCGGCAAATGACAAAACTGTGGAGGCTTAAAACCAAAAGCTTGGTATAACAGTAAATGCTTAGGCAACGAGCTAATCCATTCTTCACCGCGAATAACATGGCTAATGCCCATCAAATGATCATCAACGACATTGGCTAAGTGATAAGTAGGAAAGCCATCGCTTTTTACTAAAACCTGGTCGTCTACTTCGGTGTAGTTAATCTTTATCTCGCCCCGCAAGAGGTCATGCATAATCATTTCGCCATGTTCAGGCGTTTTTAAGCGCACAACAAAAGGGCTACCCGAGCCTACCAGCTTGATGATGCTTGCTTGGTCTATATGACGGCAATGGCCATCATAACCGGTAGGTTGCTTAAGGATTTGCTGGCGTTTTCTTAACTCAAGCAAACGCTCAGCTGTACAAATACAGCGATAGGCTGATCCTGAAGCCAATAAGATCTCAGCATGGTCGCGATAGATCTTAGTTCGTTCACTTTGGCGATAAGGACCATAAGAACCGCCAATATCCGGCCCCTCATCCCAATTTAAACCCACCCAGCGCAAAGCCTTAAAAATTTCCTCTTCACTCTTTTTGCTAGAACGTGCCTGATCGGTATCTTCAATTCGCAATAAAAACTTGCCGCCCTTAGCCTTGGCGAAAGCGTAATTAAATAGCGCCACATAGGCAGTACCCACATGAGGATCGCCAGTAGGCGACGGTGCTATACGCACACGAACTGGATTATTTTGAGTCATATTTTATAGTTCTACCTAATTATCCCAGGCGGGCAATAGCTTAATAATCGAGCTTATAAGTCTAAACCCTTCAACCTCATGGCGTTTAATATCACCGAAAGTGAACTCATGCTCATCGCGGCAGCAGCCAACATTGGGCTGAGACTTATGCCGTAGCTAGGATATAAAACACCTGCCGCAATTGGTATCGCGATTAAGTTATAACCAAAAGCCAATACCAGATTTTGCATGATATTGGCCGATGCTGCCTTACTTAACTTAAGGGCTCTAATAAGACCTGCCAAATCACCTTTTAGCAATGTAATATGGGCACTGTTAATAGCAATATCACTACCAGTTGCCATAGAAATCCCAAGATGGGCTGTTGCTAAAGCAGGTGCATCGTTAATACCATCACCCATAAATGCGACTTTTACACCACTGGTTTTGAGACTTTCAATCAATTTGACTTTTTGATCAGGGAGCATAGAAGCATGCACTTCAGTAAGACCTAGACTTTTAGCTATTCTTTGCGCAGCAGCCTCATTATCGCCTGTGGCCATGATGATTCTAATACCATGACGCTTGAGCTCAGCTAAATCTGATGCTGCATGTTCTTTAATAGGATCGCTGATACTAAGGAAACCAAGCGCATAACCATCAACAGCTACCATTATTAGTGACGAACCTTCTTGCTCAAAAGCTCTAATCTGATCGTGCAAGGGTGTTAGCTTGATACCAAACTGGGTCATTAAGGCTTGATTACCGACTGCAACCAGGGAACCCTTAATCATACCCGTGAGCCCCAGACCTGCGTGCGACTTAAAATCTTCAATGCTGTCAAGCTCTAACTGCTGAGCTTTAGCCGAAGCAACTACTACTTGCGACAAAGGATGCTGACTGCTCTGACAGATACTCGCTGCAAGTTTTAAAAATTTTTTCTCATCGCAACCAGCTAATACCCTCATGGCATTGATCGTAGGCTTAGCCATCGTCAGGGTACCGGTCTTATCAACTACCAGTACTTTGATGCTGGGCAGTATTTCAATCGCTTGCGCATTTTTAAATAGTACACCGGCTTTTGCACCACGGCCAATAGCAACCATGATAGAAATCGGCGTAGCGAGTCCCAACGCGCATGGACAAGCGATGATCAGCACCGCTACCGCATTTAGCATAGCATGGCTAAGACGAGGCTCAGGCCCCCATATCATCCAAGCGATCATAGTAAGCGCATCTACAGCTAAGACCAAAACCACAAAATAAGAAGACACCCGATCGGCAAGTTTCTGCACTGGTGCCTGACTTCGTTGGGCATCAGCAACCATGGTGATAATATTGGCCAGCACAGTTTTTTCACCAACCTGGCTTGCTTCTATCAGCAAAACACCGGAACCATTAAGCGTGCCCCCTATCACCCTATCGTTACTATTTTTTAATATTGGCAGAGCTTCGCCACTGATCATTGATTCATCAACGGCACTTTCACCTCTAACAACCACACCATCAGTAGGTATTTTCTCGCCAGGACGGACCCGTATTCGATCGCCGATTTTGATTAAACTCAAATCTACTTCCTGTTCGCTACCATCTTGATGCACCAAACAAGCAGTTTTAGGCGACAGCTCTAATAATTCGCGAATGGCACTGCTCGTTTTGGAGCGAGCTTTGAGCTCCAGCACCTGACCAAGCCATACCAAGGCGACAACTACTGTAGCAACTTCAAAATACACCGGTGTATCAACAGGAAGAATCGTAATGGCCGCTAGACTATAACCAAAAGCCGATAATACCCCAATGCTAATAAGACTAAACATATTAAGCTTTGAATGGCGAAAAGCTTGCCAGCCACGATGATAAAATGGCCATGCTGCCCATAAGCATACGGGTAAAGAAAAAAGCAACTCAGCCAGACTTTTTTGAGCAGGCTGAAAAAACCAGGCTCCGCTCATAGCCAAAACCATTACGACTAAAGAGCATGCTCCAGAAACAGCAAAGCGCCACATCGTGCAAGATAGATCGCTGTTATCGTCGCTAGCCATTAATGGTTCAAGAGCCATGCCACAATCTGGGCAACTGCCTGGTCCTAGCCTGCGCACGGTTGGATGCATAGGACAGGTGTAAAGAGCGACATCTTTGAGAACAGAGCTTTCACAGCAGTTAAATCCGTGCTCCTGATGAACTGAAGCTTTTCTCATGGTTAACCCTAAGGCTTAGGCCTAATCCAAGTTTCTATTGGATCATATCACTATTGCAACCATTTTGAGCATCCTGATTTAATAGTACGATAGGCCAATGGCTTCTTATTTGAGTACTGTTTGTTTTCAGTGGAAAAATCAAGATAGTTAGATGATGTTGGTTGAGCACAGTCTTCTAGCTTTGGCGGGTTAAAAAAACCACCGTTGTTGATTTTGTCATATTCGGCCATAAATATACCAGGCGCAAAGCGATTCACCGACTTAGCTATCTCATCAATACTAAAATTCTTCGCACCACCAGCACTAGCAGCCATACTCAGCAAGTCATGAATAACATCATCTAACGAACTACTGCCCTTGGTTTCAACTTTTATGCGTTTATTTAAACGCCAGGCGAGAACTTCACCCTGCTGATAAGGTACCATTTCTAATTCGCTATTAGTTGGCCTGGAGATTCTTTTACGGTACATTCGATCAACCAATTCAGCTAATCTTACCTGACGTTCATCTGAGATCGAGTATTTTTCTACCTGACGATTGAGAGTACTAAAATAATCAGCCTCACTTAAAACACCAGCTCTATATGCTAAAATTCGCCCATAATAATCAGTAAAGCCTTCGGTAAACCATTTGCCATCAATATGGCCACGTAGAGCACCAACTTTAATTTTTTTACCGATCCACATATGCATCAGCTCATGAGAAATAAGCTGTTTCATATCTGGCTTAAAATCACATGCCCCAGGAAAATAAGCTCTAAACGAGTTAACATGGGCAGTACCAACATACTTAACTGGCTTGTTTGGTGTACAGCCATCACCCAAGGCCGTGATGCTGACAAGAAAATGAGGAAAGTTATCATCACCCCAGGTTTCTCGCTGTTTTTCCAGTAAACGTGTTAATACATCAGCAAAATCACGATCGCTGATTTTATCCCATGTACCCTGTAAAGCGATCGTAACCGGCCGTCCACGCACCGTATATTGCTGAGCACGAATCGTTGAACCACCGATAAAAACAGCATCCATCAAAGCCATCCCGCTAGCCTGAATCGATTGAGAACTTTCTTGAGCACCGAAGCTGTTGTAAACCTGATGACCAGATGGCATGTCCCATTGCACCTTAAGATTAAGTTCTTCATTAGTCCTAAATGCCAACGGCATGACCAGGCCCATGGAACCGACAAATTGAAAATAATCATCCCAAATAATTGGGGCGGAAAAACTATCGTTTTTATCAGCATTTTCCTGATAGGAACGTATAAGATAGCGATAACTTACCCGTTGACCAACGGGAGCTTGTAAAATTTTAATAGAATTATCTTTACCGTTACCAACAGAACCACCACTCAACACTTCTAAGTTTTCAATTCGTTGATAAAGCGCTTCTTTTCTCATAAAAGTGTCAGGCAATGACAGGCCCATTTGTGCTCTTGGCATCATAAAAGAAACTTGTACCTGCAAACGCGGCTCACCGTTTTTTGTCACCCGACTAAAATCTAGCTTAAGATCCAAGTCAGACAGCTCACGGCGAGAAAGCCCCACTACACTGTCTTCTTGACTACAAGCACTGAGGAATCCTAGAAGTATAGAAACGAGAAGCAGCATGGTTCTCATATTTATTATTTCAATCATTTTGATTAACCGCTAAGTTATAGGCAGTTCAGTCTAACGACCATGCCCTGAGAATGCAAGGCTTTAACTACCAGTCAACCCAAACACCCACCTAAGTTTAGTGGTTGATAATATTTTCTTTATAATTTACACCATCATGCGATAGGCACATGGTTCGCTCATCGATCTTGCTAATAATATGAACCGGACGACTCCATAAAAAAGCGAGATTTTTCAAAGTTTCTTTGGCAAAATTAATATCTAAATCAACTCCATAATGCACATGTTCAAGCAATAACTCTGAACGGTTTTCATAATTGCCATTAATTACCTGTATTTGTGGATTACCAAGATTAGTTAAGCTCGCTAATAGCTTTTTCTTAATCACCATAAAATCCCTTGATTCTACCACAAATTCTTGCTTTCGCTTATCGTAAGCATAAGCGAATAAGCCGGCTTTTTTACAAAAATCGATAGTTAAAAACTCATCAATAAAGGTCAAATCACTATAAATTTTTCGCACCTGAAATATTTTATCACGACCCAAATTTAAAGCCTTATCCCACTTACGTTTATCTCCCATACTATCGCATGCTTCCCATTCAGAACCAAATTGACCCTTATTCCATCGTTCCTCAATATCTCGGTACAGCTCAATACCAAGCTTATAGGGGTTAAGCTGCTGAGGGCTCGTTGCCATCACACCAGCGTGACGGTCAGCAAAATCAATCAACTCAGCTGTGGTAACCATTTTTTCCGACATCAGCTTAGCATGCCAGTACGATGCCCACCCTTCATTCATAATTTTAGTCATCGCCTGGGGGGCAAAATAATAGGCTTCCTCACGAATCATATCAACAATATCAGCTTGCCATTTTTTGAGAGGCGCATGCTCTATGATAAAAGCCAGCACATCACGCTCAGGGCTTTTAGGAAATTTGAGAGCTGCTTTTTCCTGCTCTTGTTTTAACTTAACACGCTGCTGTTCAATAAAACTATCAGGATTTATATAGCGTTCCATATATTCATTCCGAGCAGGTATACGGCTAATATTATTACTTAAATCAGTTATCTTATCTTCGCTATACTTTTCTAAACGATCACGAACTATATATGGAGAGTTGACATCAATGAGGTTTTCTACTGATAATACTCGATCAATGAAGCCTTCTACCTCAGTAACACCATACCAATCCATATACTGACGGATTCTTGATGCATGATTAGCCATTTCATTAAGCATTTTTCTATTGGTATGAGAGAAAGCAAAGTTATTCTTAAAAAAATCGTTATGGCCAGTCACATGACACATGACTAGTTTCTGATCGACATAAGAATTACTTTCCATTAAATATGCATAACAAGGATCATTATTAATGACCATTTCATATATTTTATTTAAGCCATATTCATAGCTTTTTTTGAGCCGCTCATATTCCATACCCCACTTCCAATGTGGATATCGCACCGGAAAACCACAATAAGCTGCAACCATATTAATTTCGTCGTAATCAAGTACTTCATATACGGTCTCAAAACAATCTAAGCCGTAGCTCTTGGCCACTGCTTCAACCTGTCGCTTAAGCTCATGAAGATCAGATGGCAGCGGCTTTGGCATGATGATTCCTATTTACCCTGGGCTAAAAAGTCTTTGATTGAATGATAAATACCTTCTTTGTCTTTAATCTCCGATAAAGCTAGCGCAGGATGAGATTTGAGCTGCTCACGCAAGTCTTTAATAAATTGGCCTGAGCCATAAGGCGATTCTACTTGGCCATAGCTAAACTGATTAACAACAGGCAAAATTCTTTTCTTGAGCAGACCCACACATAGACGCGTGTCATCAACCGACCAATTATCACCGTCACTAAAATGAAAAGGGTAAATATTCCACTGATCAGCCGGATAATCAGCCTTAATAATATCGGCACAGAGGCGATAGGCCGAACTAATCATGGTACCACCTGACTCACGGGTATGAAAAAAAGTCTGGCGATCAACCTCTTTAGCCATGGCATCATGAATAATATAACGACACTCAATGCCATCATAATGGCGCCTGAGCCAGGTATCAATCCAAAAACTCTCGATGCGCACAATCTCTTTCTGCTCATCACCCATCGAACCTGATACATCCATCATGTAGATAATCACAGCATTTGACTGAGCTTTGATCGTGCGCCTAAAGCTTCTAAAGCGTAAATCATCTTTAATCGGGATAATCACCGGGTTATTTGGGTCATAAATACCAAGACCAATCTGACGTTTCAGCGCATTCTTAAAGGTTCGTTTAAAGTGGCGCAGAGCGTTAGGACCAGATGTATGTATGCCAGTGTACTGCCGAGTCTCATTGTTAAGTTTATTAGAACCACGCTTTTCAATCTGTGGTAAGCCAAGCTCCTCACCGAGCATGTCGGCTAACTCGCTTAAAGAAACCTCTACTTCTAAAGCATGAACTCCTGAATCTTGGCCGGCTTTTTTATCAGCTTGAGCTTTTTCTTGATCGCCAGCGATACTATCGCCTTTTTCTCCAGCACCCTGACCAACACCACCTTGGCTTTTGTCTAAATAGCGAAAATGTGGCAGATCCACCCGAGAAATAGGCACTGAAATTTTTTCATTGCCTTGCTTAGCGATAAACTCACCACTCTTAATATACTCTTTAAGATTTTTTTTGATCCGGCCCCGAACCACATCGTTGAATCGCGCATGATCATTGTGAATACGTAGGCCCATTATTGCTCCTAGTCCGCTCTTAGATCACCACGAGCAAAGATACTCGCCACATAATTCAGCACATCGGTAGCGCTTTCTTCGTTGTAGCCATAATTTTTTATCAAACGCTGCTTAACAATATCTATTTTTTCTTGTGTCTCTCGGTCAACAACATTGGAAACCATCGTTGTCAGCTTAATTGTATCTTTTTGATCTTCAAACAATTTAAGCTCAAGAGCTTTTTGTAAACGTTCATTAGTGCGATAATCAAACTTTTTGCCGTCAACTGCTAAGGCACCAATATAATTCATAATCTCACGCCTAAAGTCTTCTTTGCGGCTATCAGGAATATCGATCTTTTCTTCCACCGACCGCATCAAGCGCTCATCAGGCTCCTCATCTTGGCCGGTATACTTATTACGCACTCGCTCTTTCTGGGTATAAGCCTTGACGTTATCAACATAGTTAGAACAAAGCTTAGCAATAGCATCTTCATCAGCGGCAATAGCTCTTTGCACTTCATTTTTCACTACATCTTCATATTCCTGGCGCACAACTTGTAATAGTTCTAAATAGCGTTTGCGCTCTTCCTCATTAGTAATCAAACTATGGGTTTTTAATCCCGCTTCAAGTTCGTTTAAAACAATAAATGGATTAATACTAGTTTGACTCATATCACTTACTAAAGCATTAGAAATCTTATCCTGCACATAGCGAGGTGAGATACCGTCCATGCCTTCACGTGAAGCTTGCTTACGCAGCTCTTTTACGCTGTCTTCAGTAAAACCAGCGAGGTTTTTACCATCATAGAGCTTAAGCTTCTGCAGCAAGGTCAAATTATAACCTTTAGGCGGTTCAAGGCGGGTCAGCACTGCCCACAAAGAAGCCATTGAAACTGTATGAGGCGCAATATGTTTGCCACGAATGATCTTGTTGTTATAATCACGCTCATAAATACGCATCTCTTCTTTCATTTTAGTTATATAAGGTATATCTATTTTTACCGTTCTATCACGTAAAGCTTCCATATATTCATTGGCCAATAGCTTGCGATATTCTGCTTCATTGGTGTGCCCAATAATTACTTCGTCGATATCAGTTTGAGCGAATTTTTTTGGCTTTATTTTATGTTCTTGGGTGGCACCTAATAAATCATATAAAAATGCCACATCTAGTTTAAGAATCTCAATAAATTCGATAATACCACGATTGGCAACACAAAACTCGCCATCAAAATTAAAAACCCGCGGATCTGAATCAGAACCAAACTCAGCAATTTTTCGATAATTAATATCGCCGGTTAACTCGGTTGAATCTTGATTTTTTTCATCTTTAGGCTGGAAAGTTCCAATACCTACTCGGTCTTTTTCGCTAAGCAATAAGCGGTGTACTCGCACATGGGCAAGCACCCGTGTGAGCTCACCCTTATAATGATCCATAAGCAGGCGAAAAATATAGCGGCTAGCAGGATTTAAATCACCCTTGATTTTAACCGTATGTTGATCTGAACCAAGCTTGAGCTTAACAATCGCCGCATCCCTCATTTCAGGTGGTAATAACTTAAGCGGCTCCTCATGCAAAGGATCAAGTAAAACATCTTGGCCACCACTAATATGATGCAGCTCTTTAGGTAAATGCCATGAAAAGCTAAATAAGCGCCCCTCAGGCGTACGCGAATAATGCTCGATACCCTTTTTCAGTAGCCGGGCAATCGTTGATTTAGCCGAACCAACCGGACCATGTAATAAGATTACTCGTTTTTCTGTGCCATAGCCTAAAGCCGCACTCTTGATCACATTGACTAAACGCATCAGCGGTATATCAAGTCCAAATACCGCATCTCGGCCTTTTTCAATCGGGTCATCAAAGAAGCTGTAATGAATCAAACGTTTTTTGGAATCAATATATTCTTTTTTACCAAAACCAATAATCATATCGTATAAACGCTGAAAAGCAGTTCTAGTAACTTTAGGGTCTTCACGAATAATATTTAAATATTCTTCAAATGATCCTTCCCAGTGCAAATTTTCATATTCTTTTTTATCTTGCAGGGAAGCTATTGTCGCCAGTAAAGACTCAGAATAACCCACATACCACCCCGCCAATATATCAAAACTCACTCTTTATAATAATAGCCTACGCTTAATAGAAAAATCAAAGACTTCGCTCATTTAAAATGCCATCGCTAATTCTAGACCAAGGCCAACATTGAGACTGCGGGTTTCAGCAGCGCTGGATAGCCATTGAGGATCTTCAGTTTGATAGATATCTTTTAGCCCAAAAGCATGCTTAACCCAAGCATCAAGATACAAGTAGGGCATTACTTGAAACTGACCTTTTAAAGCCAAAAGCCCCCGGCTCTTGGAAAAGTTAAAGACCTCTCTCATGGCCCCAATCGATGTCGCCTGGTAGGCGGCCTGAAAACGAAGCTTTTGTTGACCCAAAAGGCCAGCCAAGAGCCTAAGTTTACGGCCACCAGCCATAGGATTATTGGTACTAATAAAACGAGCATTTTCATAGGAAACTTTAGTATTAAAAATTTTATTTAAGAAATAAGCTAATTCAAACAAGTAACCATAACGAAAAGAAATATTTTGATCGTTATAAATAAATTGAGATTTAGTAATGGGCATAGATGTATTTTCTACCAATATTTGTCGGTCAAGCATGTAGTTATCGCCGAAATAGCTGGGCTGATAAGCCTGGGAAAATAAGCGTCCTTCAGACTTAAATATCAGTGATGAATCAGTTTGCTTGTGGCCAAAATAAAAGGCCAAATCATGGCCTAAACTAACACCTGCACCATAACTATCTGGATCAGTTAAAAATAGATGTGAATATGCGAAATAGGGCTTAAGCGATAGCCAATGAAGCGGGACCCACTTACTGGCAAACGCCGCTGATAGAGCCTGTGCAGTACCTTTTTGTCGTTCTAAGAGCCGCATTTCTTCATCAAGCACAAAACTATCATCGATAAGCCGAACTTGATTGGGCGCGAAATAATCACCAACGTAAGTGACATCAAAGTTAATATCCCTGACAAATGGAGCTACCGATAGGCTAGTGAATGGCATGAAACGAGCATTAAGCCCAAGTATTTCGGCTTTAATAATCGGCCCCACCACTGCATTAATTTGTGCATAATCAAAAACAGCCTGAGCACGGCCAAAAAGATAATCTTGATCATAGAGACCGTCAGTGCTCATTTCTTTCATCAGGTCACCTTGACCTAAGCTATAAACATGCTCACGCTCAAACTGCATAGAAAAAGGTTCGCTCGACTCCCCAATCATCAAACGGCGCATGAGCTTTTGGGCATCAAAAAAACTACGATAATCGCTCTCACGAGGAGTTATAAAAGTTTCACCATCAACAAAGCCTTTATTACGAAGTCCACGTGAAGAAAAATTAATATTATCGTAGGTAGGAAATCTCAGCGCTAATCCTAAATGTCCTTTAAACTTCCATACAACAAAGTGCCCTTGAGGCATCAGACTTAAGTGAAAAGCCCGCGCAATCGTCTCATTGGCGGCTAAAATAGATATCGATTTTTCTTCACGTGGCAAACCGCGCTCACCAAAGGATTCATAGCTCTCTAATATAAAATTTTGCGGTGCCACCGAAGTATCTTCAATACTGCTAAAATCATCTTGAATACTCGGATCTACTTCTATTTCTGCATCAGTAAAGATATCATCATCAGCGCCATATAAACTTATAGCACCAAGCAAAAAACCTGCGAATATAAAATTTTTCAGCATAATTTCACCTGATATAATATAGTGTAATATTTTACAAGTTTATAACAAAGTTTTTAACCGTCGACTTAAAGTAATAATTAATAAAAACCCAGCCAATACCACCACAATAGTTGGGCCAGACGGTAAATCAAAGTGATAAGAAAGCACCACACCAATAATACTAGCAATCAAGCCACAGGCCCATGCTATAAGTAGTCTCACTCTAATATTTCCACTGATCATGACAGCAATAACTGAAGGAATAATTAAGAAACCAAAGACCAGTAAAACGCCACCAATAGCAACCGAGCTAGTAACAACCACACCAAAACTTGCATAAAATAAGAAGTCCCATAGTCTAGCATGAAGACTGAGCTGAGTATTGAGTGCAAACTCACTAGACAAGGCAAAAAATTGTTTACGAAAAAGCCAATGAATAAAACCAACTACAGAATATAAGCATCCGGTATAGACAACCTCAGAAGCCCTTACCCATAAAATACTACCAGAGAGCATTTGGCTAACTTCATCTGAGCCATGAGGCAGATTCGCACTCAAGATAAGCATCATAGATAAAGCAGCAGCATAAATAATGCCAATAATCGCTTCATGAGGGATAGTCTCATCATGCATACGCGTGAGCGAAAATATGATAGCCCCCACCAGCGTAAACGATACTGAAATGAGCTTTATCTGCCAGGCATCATGCTCAAACGAGAAGCCTAAAAACAAGGCAAACACTGCACCTAAACCGGCAATTTGCGCAAGCGCCAAGTCAACAAAGATCACTTTACGCGCTATCACGTGCAGACCTAAGTAGACATGGATGCCCACTAAAACAAAACAGGCCAAAAGTGGCCATAGCATAAGAGAAATAGCTTCGAACATTATTTGACCTTAGGAGGCTGCACGGCCCGAAAATCTACCAATGCTTTTAACAGACGATTCATCATGGCCAAATAAGATTCAGCAGGCAAACAATCAACTGTTACAAAGATCCTCTGGCCATTGATCTTGCTAGCCACCAGGTCAATCAGTTTACTACTACCAGTATAGTAGCTGGCAGCGACTATATGTTTAACATGATTAGCCAATGCTTTCTTTGTGAGCTCATTTTGGTATCTGAGTCCCGGGGCTACTCCGGATTTTTCTTCAATTTGACCCATGATTTTTAAATCAAACTCATCAGCCAAATAAGAAAATTCGCTATGGTAGCTGATAAAACTGTAGTCAATCAACTCTGCTTGTTTAAGCCAACCACCCACCGATTTTTTATGCTCTAGGGCATATTGTTTGAGCTTTTTACCTTCGTGCAGACGCCACAGTAAATCTAGATTATTAGCTACACCGACCAAGTCTTGCCCAAACATCTCAACACTCAGCTTTTGCTTGAAGCTAGCAAAGTTCTTCTCATAGCTAGATTTGTGTAGAGGATCTGCTTTAATCAAGGCATGCTTGATATTATCAGCCATTTTGAGCACCGAGCTTGGCCCCAACCAAAGATGAGGATTACCCTGTGGATGGATATCACCATTGGTGCGGCTCAAATTATTTGGCACTTCCAGTGCTTTAGTGTTAAGCGAGGCTATTATAAGCCTTTCGCCAGAAATAAGTTTCTGATTAGCCGAGGCACTAATAACTTGGGGCACCCACAACTCTAAACTGCGGCCAACCTGGATAAATAAATCGGCATCGCTCACCCACTTCTTAAAGCTGGGCTTAGCTTTAACAAAATGTGGGTCTTCAGCTGCTCCCGATAAACTATTAAGCTCAACCAAGCTTCCACCAATTTCTTGACTGATCGCGGCTAAAACTTGCATGGTCGTAACAATCTTAAGCTTTTTAGCAGGCTCAACAGCAAGTAACTGCCCTGCTATAAGCGCAGCCAGTACTAAAATTCTCATCACAGCAAAGCTCCCTAGACTAACGATTAATAAAATAAGGCTCAACCGGATGACTGCCCATAATAAAGTTCATCGAGAGCATAAAACGGTGATCGCCATCAAAAGAAGTGACAGATGGCATTAGATGCTCATAACCAAGCCGAAAACGTAAAAATTCAGTGGTATAATAACTGAAATAAGCGCCAATCCCATGCTGAAAAGCCTGCAGGTCTTGTTCTTGGGGAGCTAAGTCATAACGCGCGCCAAAAAAAGTCGAGCCAATCAGCTTTACTTGAGCCCAGGTGAAATTACCCAGCGGCCAGCGGCCGCTATCAACGTTATTAGCAGCATAAAGCTCACTACCCATCAGAAATAATGGATTTTGGCCATAGCCATTTGGCAAATAACTATAATGAGCATCACCACCTGCTAAGTAAAACAAGCCACTGCCTTGTTGGCCACGACGACCGAAAAGAGAACTTGCACCAAGGTCAAGAAAATGAGTAGGAGCAAGCTCTTGATGCCACCAAATATGGCCTACACCACTCGCCATCTCCTTGGCGCCTTTTTCCTGAATGGGCAGCTTGCTAGCGGTGATAGCTTCGGCAAAGACTGTAACAGCAGAACTCGATGACGTGGGATAAGAAGCAGATAGCGATACACCTTGCGAGGCATAACCCTCTTCGCCTAAAAACACCTTCATCGCCAATGGATAGCTAATTTGAGGGGTATTATGCAAATGAATGCGGTTCATGCGGCCGATGGCTGTAAGAAATCTGCCAGCTTTGATTTCGATACCAAGTGGCGCAAAATCTAGACCCGGCCATTTTTTGAGGCGAGTATAGGCTTCTTCAAGATGAAGGTCCACGTGGCCGCCATGAGGCTCAATGCCCAAAACCACCAAAACATCAGCCCATGGATCGACCGCTGCGCGAAACTCAAACTCAACCCCACGCACCAGCACACCATTATCAAAGCTGTGGACATGATCTTCTTCATCATGATCTTCTTTGGCCACATTAATGCCATATTGGCCAATAACATCACCAATCACCGAGATACTCGGATTAAAAGTACTGGCTCGCTCTTGTTCGGCAAGTGTTTTCGTGGCTGCCACTTCGCTCTTGAGGCTAATCACTTGGGCTTCAAGATCCAGTAAACGGTCACTTTCGCTGTCAGCAAAACTCAGGGACGAGACCAGAGCTACTATCAAGAAGCTCACAGATAATTTATATAAAGACAACACACAAACTCCAATGGTAAAACTATAGGTTTTTCTTAATCGACATAATATTGAGCTCAGCCAGCTGAGCAGCATCGATGTACGAAGGGGCTTTAGTAAGTAAATCGGTACCTTTTTGGCTTTTGGGGAAGGCTATCACATCGCGAATCGACCGAGAGCTACTCAGCAGCATACACAAACGGTCTAAACCAAAAGCAATACCACCATGAGGTGGGGGGCCAAAACGCATGGCATCAAGTAAAAAGCCGAATTTTTCTTGCTGTTGTGCAGCGCTTATTTTCATAGCATCGAAAACTGCTGCTTGAACTTGTTCTGAGTGAATTCTAATTGACCCACCACCAATTTCATTGCCGTTGATTACTAAGTCATAAGCTCTGGCATAACAAGAACCAGGGTCAGTTTTAAGACGCTCAACATCGCTTAGTTTTGGTGAAGTAAAGGGATGGTGGCTAGCCGAATAGCTTTGGTGCTCTTCATCATACTCAAAGAGCGGGAAATCGGTTATCCATAAAATTTTCCAAATACTAACCTGCTCCCCTTCTTGCTCAATCAGACCAAACTTACGCGCTAGATACAAACGTAAACCCGATAAAATGCTATGGCATAGTTTGGGCTTACCCATCTGCAATAAAATTATATCGCCATCTTGAGCGCCACAGCTTTTGTTAATAGCTTTGACTGCTTCAGGACTAATATTCTTAGCAAAAGGCGACTGCGTCCAAGACTGCCCACCATCACTTACTTTGGCCCGTCCCAAGCCTTTTCCGCCGAGAGATTTTACCACTTCTTCAAGCTTATCGAGCTCAGCACGTGACATAGGATACTGCTCAGGAATAAGCATGGCTTTGATCATACCCTTCGAATCGACCGTATCTTTAAATAGTGGCACACCGGCGCCATCAAAATCACTAATCAACCGAGTTAAATCACAATGCTCTAAGCCAAAACGAAGATCAGGCTTATCTGATCCAAACCTGAGCATGGCTTCATCATAACTCATACGCATAAAGGGCGTTATCAACTCAAGATTAAGCACTGCTTTAAAAATAGCCTTAAATAAACCCTCAGCAAAACCATAGACCATTTCTTCGGTAGCAAAGCTCATCTCCACGTCGATTTGACTAAACTCAGGCTGACGGTCACCGCGTAAATCTTCATCGCGAAAGCATTTGACGATTTGAAAATAGCGATCAAGACCAGCCATCATAAACATTTGCTTAAAAAGCTGGGGACTCTCAGCTAAGGCAAAAAAACTGCCTGGGATATAACGACTTGGCACTAGGAAATTACGCGCTCCGCCTGGGGTATATTTAACCAGGGTCGGTGTTTCTATTTCAAGAAAATTATTGGCATCAAAAAAATTTCTCACCACCTGCATAACCCGGTGGCGCAAAACAAAATTTCTCTGCACTGATGGGCGTCTTAAATCAAGTACCCGATGGGTCAAACGCTTTTCTTCATGTGTATCGATTTTGTCTTCAATCAGAAATGGTGGCACCTCACTTTTAGAAAAAATCTCCAAGCTTTTTACATCTACCTCAATCGATCCGGTCGCCAAGCGATCGTTGTAAGCTCCACCGTTAAGCTTACGGTTTTCCACCACACCTCTAACACCAATGCACCATTCGCTTCTCAACTGATGGGCCAAAGCATGTAAGCTTTCATCGGTCTCAGGCTTAAACACTATCTGCGTCAGGCCATAGCGATCACGTAAATCAATAAAGCGCCGCCCACCATGATCTCGTAAACTTTGCACCCAACCCATCAAAACGACCTCATGGCCCACCTGCTCAATTCTCAGGTCATTACAGGTGTGAGTTCGGCGTTGTTCCAAAAGTGAGCCCATACTATCCTCGTTTTTAGATAGGATAGTACTTAACAAGTTCACCAGCTTTGACAAGCGTCTGGTCTGGCTCAAAAAGACATAAGGCATTAGCTTGGCTGAGGCTTACGATTTCATGGGAGCCCTGGCCAGGTAGGCAGGTGAGATTGTAGGAGTCATCAAGCTTGGCTCTGGCAAACAGGCTAATATCTTTGATTTTAGTAAAATCCTGTCTTAAATACGCCGTCTTAGTAGACATAAGCTGCTCGTTATTGATCGCTTCCCCCAGCATACTTTGTACAAATACCCGAAAACCAACAAAACAAGCGACCGGATTACCCGGCAAGCCAAAGATTATCGTCTGCCTCAAACGACCAAAATAAAGCGGTTTACCAGGACGCCAAGCGCCGTAATGAAAAATCTGCTCGGCTCCACAGGATTTAAGAGCCTTAGGCACCAAATCATAATCGCCCCGAGACATGCCACCGGTGATGAGTAAAATATCGGCATCGAGATAATTATTGATCGCTTTTTCGATTTTTACTTGATGATCACCAATTTGACATAGCTCTACATCGTTAAAACCAAGTGCTAGACACTGAGCTTTGAGCATAGCTCCCACCAAAAAATATACTTGGCCATATTCAAGCTTTTGTGGTGCTTGAATAAGCTCATCACCGGTACAAATAATTCGTATCCGTGGGGCAAACACAGGCACTTCGGCAATACCTAAGCCCAAGAGGGCCCCGATCAGCTGAGGTGAAAGTTTGCTGCCTGCGACCGCAACTAAAGAGCCACGCCTGACATCTTCACCCTGCGTTCGCACGTAAGAATGAGCTTTGATGCTGGTTAAATCAAAAAATACCGAGTCGGCGAAGATCTGAGCATGTTCTTTCATAATTACACAATCAGCATTGCCGGGCAGAGGAGCACCAGTCATAATGTAGGCACAGCTACCAGCTTTAAGCTCATAGCGCTCCTGAGCAGTCGCCCTCAGCGATTGGACGATTGGTATCGACTGTCCCGCTATAAAATCGGCCGTATTGAGCGCAAAACCATCAACCGCAGAGTTAGTAAAGGGCGGCAAATCAATCGGGGCATAGATGTTGGCCGCTAAATAACCATGCGCATCCTTAGTAAGCACGGTTTCTATCTTTAAGCGTGGAGCATGAGCCTTGATTAATATTTGGGCTTGATTAAAGCTAAGCATAGCGGGCCCGATAAAGTTTTAGAGGATTACACGACTGGCATGATGGGTCACGGCCAATATTAATCTCTATACGGCGATCAGGGCCTAGTAAAATAAGCTTTTGCGAAGAAACCTTGCCAGCTAACAACTCTAAAGCTAGCGCCGATGTTTGTGCCGCTATCAGCCCACACATATGAGTAAGCATACCTGTTTGCTGACAGCTGTTAGACTCAAGCTCTCGTCTGCGAAAACATGAAAAACAGCCTCCCACCCCTTGCGGATGAAAAGACGCAATCTCACCTTCATTATGATAGACACTAGCAGCAATAAAAGGTTTGGCGAGTTTTTTTGCGCGTTCAGCTACTAAAATCTTGGTCATAAGACAATCAGAACTATCAATCACTAGATCACATGCTGCAATAAGACTATCCATATTATTAGCGCGAATCATATCCTCGTAATAGTTTATTTTAATTGACGCATAACGTTCGCGAATAAATTCAGCAACCAAGAAAGACTTATGATAGCCAATATTATTGGGAGTAAAGATAAACTGTCTCGCTAAATTAGTAGCTTCTACTCGATCGCCATCAATAATATCTAAGCGTTCTAATCCTAAAGCAGCCAAATTGATAGCCAGCGGGCAACCAAGGCCACCTGCGCCTATCAGCAAGATTTTTTTCTCAGCAATATTGCTAAAAGGGATATTTTGCGCTTGTAAAGCCTGCTTAACTGGTTCCAGCACGCTGCTTAATAATGGTTGACATTGGCATATACCTTGATCCCAGCTTTTGCTGCCATCTTGATAATATTCACACTTCCAAATGGCAAGCTTTTGCTTAAGTTGATCGATTAACCAGTGGACCGCTAAAAAAGCCTCATAACGATGGGCTGCACTCGCACTGATATATACCGCTTTATCACCAACCAAAGCCTTACCAAGCACATGAACGGCTCGTACCGACAAGAGCTTAAAACGCTCGAGAGCTTCTTGCTCAAGTTCGTCAAATTGACTCTCAGCGAGCTTTTGATAAGCTTCGTAATTGAGGTGGCTGACCGCTAAACCATGGTTAGAGGCTCGTACACTACCCCAAAAACTTACATGGCCACCGGCATCATTATGTAGCGAAAACTCAGCTAAGCTGTTTAGCTCGGTCTGACTATGGGCAAATAACAAAGGCATGCTCCAAATCATATGCCTTGATAGCAAGAGCGCAATCTGTCGACGAAAAAAATAATGTATCATGCAAAGCGATGGCAACCTGGTGATTTATGGATATCCAAGACCAGTATGGGCATCTAACACCAATGGATGGGGTGGCGCCTACCTGGTTATGCAAGACGATGGTAATGCTGTAATTTACATCGGCCGTCGCGCTATTTGGGCGACCGGTACCAACTAGGTCTTATCAAGAAAAAATTATCTGCTATCTTTTCTTTCGTCATGAAATCAGCCACCAACGAAAATATCAAGATTAGACCCATTAGCATCAAAGATACCCAAGCTCGACATAAGTTTTTTGTCGAGCTATCACTCGATCAAGTCGGTATGGTACACACCGCAGATGAAATCGATTTTCATAGCCAAGAAAGCGAAGATAAAATCCGCGATTTTATTAATAATCAACGTGGGCTTTGGCTGATTGCTGAGAATAGCAAGTCTGAAATAGTTGGCGAAATCGATATTACCGTAAAAAATATGCGCCGAGTACGCCACAATGGCTTTCTTACTATTGGTGTTATACCCAACTATCAAGGCATGGGCATCGGATCAGGGCTAATGGACGAAGCGATTTTTTGGAGCAAACAACAAGGTTTAAGGCGCTTAGAGTTGTCAGTATTTGCGAGCAACAATAAAGCTATCAAACTTTATCTCAAACATGGTTTTAGCCAAGAGGGCTTAAGAAAGAGCTTCCTCCATAACGAAGATGGTAGTTTTGAAGATGATCTAATCATGGCTCACTACTTACAGTGATTCTCACTGATTTAGATCAAGCATATACTGCATTAAGTAAATGATTTCACATGTGACTAAAACTTTGTATCACCTAATGAACTAAGTAACTTTGCTAATGAGAGATTAATTGATAATCGCAGTTTTTCTTCTTTTCATTTCACATTGATGGTTAACATAGTCTCTCATACCATTGGCATTTAAGTATCCATATTTAACACCGAACCAATTATAAAGTTTATCAATAATATTCTCATCGTTAAGAGATTCGATCTTCATGTCTTTGAGCGCTACGAGTAATACTTCATCTCCGCTTTGCGGCTTGATCCTCAACCATGTGATTGGCAGTACAATGCGCTCATTGAACGGAATATTATTGAATTGGGTTACAAGCTCCTCTACAATAGCAGAGGCAGTCATTCCATCCGGATTTAATCCAAAACCAATAAAACGTGTTGGCTCTGAAGTTTTTTCCAATACCAATAAATTATATGCCTAATAATTAGGTCTTAAATTTTATTAAATCTAGTTAGTTAATAACAAATGATCAGGGCCAGAGCATGAACAGCCCAGATCATTTTTATTTTTACCGCATTGACTGTTCCATGGCTTGTCAAATTGCATACTACAGGGCTATTCTTAAACTCTGGGGAGATGAAAAATTTGATAAATTGTTTGGCTCTATCTCCATGCGCAAAAAACCATTTCTTAGTAATAAAACGGGTAACACTATGATCGGCGAATTTGTTCATATGGAACTTGCTCAATCGTCAGGTGAACCTGGTACGCATTTCGTGATCGCCAATCATCCCCTCTATACTTTTAAAGATAAAAGCGGAGAAGCTCAATCACCACGATAAAATTCATAGTGATGGATGTTAATTTCTAGAGATAAACAAGATCAATATCTGATATTTGTATTTTACTCATCATTTTTATATTAGCCTTCTGTATCCTATTTTGGATTTCTTGGTTAGAAAATCTATTTGTTACCAGCAAGGAACGTTTTATGCCTGTCTTTTCTATTACTTCTAATCCATTGATATTTTGATTTGATAATTCATAGTCTGCAAGCAGAAGTACACTCTTTTTTTGCTGATCAGACATGTTATTTATGTGTTTCATTGTGTCTCTAGCAGATAAAAAATAGTCTGTTTTAATTCTTGGTGGTTTATCATTGAATCTCATTTTCCAGCTTTGATGAACAGAAAGATCATCATCTAAAATTACAACGATATCATCGGTATTAATTTCAATTTTTTCTACAATCCAGCTAGGTTGTTGATTTTTTGTAAAAGTTAACAAGATCTTAGTGCCTCGATCAAGTTCTGAATCAATTTCAAGACAGCCGTCATTATGTTTCAAGCTTTCCCTTACTTGACTAAGTCCAAGCCCATGGCCCTGCTTTTTTTGGCTAGTTACTGCAATATTGTTATTGATCATGTCGATAATTTTAGTAGGCATTCCTTCGCCATTATCCTCGATGCTAATTTTAACTGACAGTTCAGAAACATTAAGATTTATTCTAATAACACCAAACTCATGCTTAATAGCTTCAATCGCATTGTTAATAAGATTGGATATCATGCGTTTAAATAAAGCTTCATCACCATAAAAGAAATATAAATATCCTGCCGGATTTATTTTAATTTCAAACTCAACTTTAGATTGGTGAAATTCATACTTTTTTTCTGAGATTATTTCCTGTAAGGCCAAAGAAACTTGAAAATTACCCTTTCTATTAGATAATGATAAATCTATACCTTGCTTATCTCTGTTCGGTTCATAGTTAGAAAGTAAGTCATTAGCAATACTACTAATTCTCTCCGTAGATTTAGCAATTATCTCAGCAACATCTTGCGAAAGACCACTAGCATTTTTGGCAATTATTAGAAGACTAGCCAGCGGAGAGCGTATATCATGAACAGCTTGATCAATAATTTTTTTAAAGTTATTTTGTTCCATAATAAGTTTATTATTAAATGTGTTTTCAATTTCTAATTTTTTATTTTCAAGTTTAAGTAGTTCATTTTCTTTTTCTGCACTTATATCAATTGATGTTCCAATAACACCTATCACCGTTCCTTCTTCATCGTATAATGGTGATTTAACAGATAAAAAATACTTTGTTTTACCAGTTGTAATATCATTGATTACTTCTTCTTGTGAAAGAATAGATTCCGTATCAATGACCTTCCTGTTGTGGTTTAATATAAGATCAGCAGTTTCTGGGGGATAGAATTCACGAGGAGATTTTCCTATGATATTCATTGTTGAACCCATGGCTTTCAAACAGATTTCATTTAGACCTAACACAACCCCATTCTTATCATGCCAATAGACTAGCGTTGGCAACACTGGGGCGATCAATTCTAATGCATCAAAAATTTCACTTACAGATCTAGGTGCTTTATTATTGTGTTTTAGCTTGTCAATCATATTGATGACCTCCATTTTTGCATGATCCGCAAAATAGAAATTTACAGCCTCAACGTCACTATCCTCATATTTAAAAGCACTTTGTCTTAGTAAAGGAAAGTTAATTTTCAAGAAAAAGTTCTTCAAAAAATTATTATGTGTACAGCCAACAATCGAAAATCCACTTTGTTCGCAAAAGCTAAGAACTTCGATAAAGAGCCTCTTTACAAGCCCATCGCTTGCATGGCCGGGGAGAATAGCATATTTTGATAATTCGACACATTTATCCTTTTTTAAGGGGATATACTGATGAACAATTTCGCTGCTTTTATAAGCTTCCAATTCTAGCTTATTATTTTCATCTACTCCTCGTACATTCATGCAGGCCAAAATTTTATTGTTTTCAAAAACTCCAAACCAGGTAGAGTTATAAGTAAATCTATCGATAAGAATTTTTTTATTATCACTAATTTCTACCCTGATATTTGAAGGGTTATCGCCCTTAAAATTCCATTTAATTTTTTCAATATACACCTGGTATAACAGCGCACATGCTTGCTCAATTTCTAGCTTAGAACTTATAATACGAACTTCTCTCATATATCACCTGCTTGCTTATTTCTAATAAGATTGTGAAAATTATCCTCACTTAGATAATTTAGTGAGTATTTTCAAGCTAATGCCTCAAAATTGTTGAAATATATTTTAGGGTGAGAAAATTATTCTAGAATTGGATTCAAGTGAGTACCAATATTATGGGCTTAGGCGAATAAAGACCAGTTTACGTCGTGGCTGAAGTGAGAATGCCTCAAAATCTAAACTTTAGTTTTTAAAAAGATCCTAAATAATTTTATGAGATTTTTTATAATTAAGTGCCAAATTATAATAGTTACGAATAGATAATAAAGACAAAGAGAGGTTGTTCTTATGGCTGTAAAATTCAAGAATATTGGCTTTGGCACGCCCTTACAGAATAAAAGTGGCCATATTAATATGGCTAACTGGAAGCCTGGCGATAAAATCAAGTTTGGATTGGGACTAGACCTAGATAGCTTTGATTCTCATCATCGCAAGGAAGATATTAGGGCCAAATTATGGACCAATATTGGCCACAACTCGGATCCTAAAACTTTTTATGAAATTCCTATGAACCCGGTTCAACCATCGGATCAGCATGAACTAGCTTTCGAAAGTGATGTTCCTGTTGATAGAGTGGGTACCTATAAGGTTACGGCTGCTATCTCAGGTGATCAAGGCAAAACATGGTCGTTTATTAATGATTTCGGATTCAATGACCTAGTTTTTCGCCCTAAGCCTGCGGAATGGGAAGCTATTAACATGCGTCAAGTTCATATTGGCAAGGCCAACGCTCCAGTTGGGGCTTTGAAATTTTCTTACCTAGAAGATATGATAGAAAGCAAGTGGGGCAACTATAATCTAGAAGGCCTTAAGTCTCAGGGTGTCAATGCTATTTGGATCCAAAGTCCCTTTAGAGCTGATCCTTGGGATCATCGCAATCCTGCAGATACCGCTGGCAGTCCCTATGCTTGTACTGATTATTTTTCCATTGATCCTAGATTATGTCGGGAGGCTCAGGAGAAAGCTGGTCTAGATAAAGATAAACAGCATGAGATCGCTAATCAGGTAATGAAAAAACTTATCGATAAAGCCCATAACCAGGGTATTAAAGTGTTTTTTTGTATGGCACCTAACCATGTTGGTCATAATTATATTTTCCGTGACTTATTTGATGATGGAAGAGGTGGCCTTAAAGTATCACGTAATGATTTTTCTAACATGGTACTAAACCAAAATCAACTTGATGAAATAAATTCTAAACTAAGAGACCCTAATATATCAGAACCTGAAAAAAGCTATGCTGAATATTTGTATCCAAGAATGTATGCCACTCAAAAAAATGGTCACTTTGATCCAGCTGGAGCCCAAAGTGTGAACGAGACCATTCATGATGTTTGGTATGGAGATTGGAGCGATACCAAAAAACTTAATCATGGTGCTTTTGCTGCGACAAATATCCATGAAGCCCGTAACGAGCAAAACTACAAAGTTCTTGACTATTTAGGCAGAGCGATGCTTCACGCTACGGTTTTTTTGGGAGTGGATGGTTGGCGTATAGATCACAGTACCGGTATGCCGGATCAGTATTTCTATGAAACACTTCCTAAATACCAAGCTGCTGTAGATCGATATTTCGGCCAATCTCATCCAATTTTTATTATGGCAGAAGATCACGACCGAAAAACTTGGACGGCTAAAGTATCAGATTTGGTTCAATCTAAGTGGTATGAAGAAATCATGCATAGTATGAATCATCAGGATGTTGAATTATTCTGGGGGACTTTAGCTAATCCTTATTTTCAAGAACTCGTCCAAACTGGCAATCATGATGAAGCACGCGCTATTAGAGCTTTTGATGGCAATATGTTGGCTTTGGGACGTTATGCCTGCACCATGGAGTTATTTGGAGGAGCTTTTTCTATGCTGATGGCTGATGAGTATGGTGAGCAGCAGAAGATGAAGTTTTTAAGTTATGGCGGTATTCCAAGTTTAGAGCAAGCTCGTAATAATCAACTTCCTGAGCCTAATAAAACCCTCAAGTATTGGATATCTAGAGCAGGAGAGCTAAAAACTAATCATCCGAGCCTAAGATCCGGCAATCGCGTAAGACTAAAGATCAAAGATATGAAGCAACTACCCGTTATTGCTTTTGCCCGTCATAGTTATGAACAAAATAATATACCAGTATTGGTGTTCACCAACCTAAGTAATGAGCATAAGAACGGAGCTTTTTATGAACTAGATAAACAAAGTAGGGATTTACTTGAAAGGCTCTCTAATAAAAAGCCGGAAACCCGCTTTCAAGTAAGGGATCTGATGGGCAAGGACCCGAATGCTTGGCTATGGAGTACAGCTAAGAGCAAACAGGAATTGCTAGACCAGGGTATTTGTGTGCTCTTAGATCCATATCAAATACAAGCTCTAGAATTAGTAGCAGTAGATTAAATTAAGTAACTTGCTGACCCATTATCATCAGCAATATCGTTCCCATTTTTATGTTGACCCATCTTAACTATTGTAAATAATTATCTATAACTGGCAAAAGTTAAGCGTTCATAAAGGAGAACCAACAATGAACTTTAAAAAAATAATTTTAGCAATAACCATGTTAACAGTACTCTCTATGCCTGTGGCTGCTCAAGATAGCGATCGAAGCATGTCGGTTTCAGTATCTCCAATTGTTACTATATTTGGTAGCGCTGATTTACTTTATCAGCTTAAACTCACCAACTATATGTCACTAACCGTGCCCTTCGTGTTCAGCTACTTCTGGCCCATGGAGAGCTTAATTAGCTTTGCCAATAAAGAAAAGCAAAAATCGGTCGTTACGATCAGCAAAACCCCTATTACTATTAAAGGTGGCCTTGGCACTCGTTTTACACCTTTTTCTCAAATCATGCATGACAGCTTCTACCTTGAACCTCGTATTAATCTCGCTTACTCACGATTTGAAGCTGATTTCACCGATTCAGGCAGACTGAGCTTAAGCAGTATCAAACTTAATCCCATGCTCATGCTAGGTTGGGATTGGTATTGGGAATCAGGCTTTCTTGCCTCATTAGGCGGAGGTCTCGGCTATGCTTTCAATCTAAAAAACCAGTTTGATATACCGCCTAAATTAGCCGAAGCCATGAAGTTAGTTGGTGGGGCAGTGCCAAACTTTTCAAGTAAAAGCGAGGGTAACTTAGCATGGGACCTCGAGCTTAAGCTAGGTTACGCCTGGTAGCTCTTTCATTAGAAACTCAGTTCAAGTATTTGACCAGGGCTGGTATAGGTAATTAAAGTGTTTTCAAACTTAGGAGCAGATAGTCCTTCGCGACTAAGTCCCGGCCCTGTTCTACCGTCGAACTTAGCGTTAGAAAAAATAAAGGGCTCAGTCGGAATACCTAAAAATCGATTGACTTTGCCATCGTTGTTTTTGTCAAAATGCGCAAAAAAGGCGTATTTTTTGCCTTTTTCAAAGCCGGCAATTTTAAATATTATTTCACCACTAGGAGCATCTTTAGCCCAATGGGAACAGGCCCTGAAAGGCTCTACACCTTCTTTGCCATAATTATCTATTTTATCCCAGATAGCTATGCGCACACGACCGACTTCATTTTTACGAATCTTAAAGCCTTTGACTTTGATCATCATGTACTGGTCTTTGGGATGTTTTTGACTGTCATTTTCTTCCACGTAGAGCAACTTAGCGCTTGCGTCTTTAACCGCCACCCCAAAATGTCGCGTTCGATCAAAGGCCAAAGAGTTAAGTGACCAAATAAGACCGATCAACAAACATAAATATCTCATATCTTCATTCCTTCAATCAGCCACCTGATACAGGTGGGATAAAAACAATACGATCATTAGTTTTAAGCATCTCATGAGCAGGGACCAGACGATCGTTACAAGCAAAACGCACGCTCTTTTCGTCTAAACTCAAACAAAAACGCATACGTACCTCACGAAACAAATCAAGCATGCTATGAGCTTTGCTAAAAACTTCTAAATCACCGACGCCTGCTTCCTCACGTACCCGTGCATAAAAATGTAGGCTGATTTTTTTATAGCCCACTAAATCTTTGGGGCTATTAATATTATCGAGCCAAGACTCATCTAAAGCTTTCACCCCTTCAACCACTAAGTTAGTTAAAATCTTTCGTGGACAGAAAATTTGTTGTTCTTGTGCTCGTAGTAAATGCTCAAGAATAGCTAGCTCATAAACAGCACAGAGCGGTTCTATTTGTCCCTTAGCATTGATAAATACGCTGGCTAATTTTTGCCGATCTCGCTTAAGCAATAAATAACTAACAGCCTCATAACTAATACCAGGCATATCACAGGCCAGAACGAGCCAGGGCCCTTGATAGCTAGCAAAAGCCGCGATAATGCCTGACAAGGGGCCAAGGGTTTGGGTGTCGAAGATGAGCCTATCATCAGCCACAGGCAGCTCACTAAAATTGGCTGAAACAGAAAAATATACCTGCTTACAAACCGAAGCTAAAATTTCTTCAGCACGCTGCCACTGGGGCTTATTACTAAGAAATAATTGCGCTTTAGGTGCACCAAAACGAGCACTCTTACCACCAACCAGCACTAGTCCTCTAAGATCGTTCATGGCTACCACCAGTTTTTGTTATCAGCCTGGTCGACACAATTAATAAATCACTAGAAACTGACTTGCACATATCATAGACCACCAAAGCCGCGACACTTACGCCGGTGAGTGCCTCCATCTCAACCCCAGTAGGACCAAAACTAACAACTTCACAGCGGATTAAAATATTGCTTCTGTCCTGCCAATCAAAGCTAAACTTAATGCCAGACAATTTGATAGGATGACAAAAAGGAATGATCGTAGAAGTTTGCTTAACCGCCATCGTAGCCGCTACCAGAGCAGTCTGAAAAACGGGGCCTTTGGGGCTTAAAATATCATCCTGGCCTGAAAAACTGGCCAGCTCTTCTGGCACACGGACCAAAGATTCGGCAATAGCAAGCCGCTTACTATCGGTTTTCTGACTAATATCAACCAACCCGGGCATGCTATCTATTATATGAGTAAAATTTTTAGCGTTCATCAGCTAAGGCTAACGCAGCAAACTAATTGGTAAAGGCCATCAAAGCCATATCCCGCTCAAGCAGTTGCGCTAAATCAATAAAACTTCGGTTATTTTTATCTTTAACATATCGATCGGCACCACTATTTAAAAGCATTTTTATTGTTTTATAGTCACGAGCAATAACAGCATAATGCAAAGCAGTAAAACCTAAATAATTTTGCTGATTTATCATGTAATTATATTGTTTGTCAGATAAAATTGGATACGATAAAAGTTTTGCTACGGTAGAATACTTTCCTAAGCCTGCAGCAAGCATTAATGGTGTATTAAAGTAATAATCTGATACGTTGATATCTTCGTTGCCCAAATAAATCAAAGTACGAATGATAAAATCATCGATGTAGTCATAAGATATGTTAAAATAATCAATACCAGCAAAAATATGCATAGCACTTCGCCCTTGATAATCCCGGCATTGGCCGCTATTTGAACGAGCAAGCATAGGTAATAGACTGATGTTTTTATCTTTAATAGCTTGAAAATATTTTTGACACTCTGGCGAATAATTGAGATGCTCAGCATCAGAGATAGCCAAAACAATCTTAGCCATAAAAAAAATAATCAGAAAAATGCTGCTAATTCTCATGATCTTGACAACATTAACGACAACTATTTTTAATCCGCTTAAAGCGTAAAACCTAGAGAGAATTGCACCATCGGTGAAAAGCCGTAAAATGGCCTTGGTAAATTATCAATGGGATTAGTATGGTATGACCATTCTTCGCCAGCTTCAAAGCCAAAAGTAAAAACATTGCCTTTAACCCAGTTATAACCAAGGGTGAAAGCGTGGCTCAGAACCACACCTTCCTTGATGCCATCCGCAGCAAAGGCATTAAATTTCTCCCCGCCTGCCATCGCAATGGTTTTTATAAAAAAGGCATTAGTCATCGATTCACTGAAGGGAAAATATTTTATACCTAAGCCCGAAGATACTTTTATGTGAGAGTAATCAATATTCCAGCCTGGTTTAAGTTGAGCGCTATCGCGATACCAGTCTTCAGGGATATTTTGAGAAACTCTAGCTAGCTTGCCACCTAGTTTGATGGCCCAGCGATAATTCATCCATTTAGTCTCAATCGGTATCACTAAATTAAACTTGCGATGGAGTTTATATTCAAAGGCTAGCTTGGCACTAATCGGATCGGTAAGTACCAACGGAGTAAAGAGCACGGCCATTTTTTTTATGGGAATAAAATCAACCCCCACCACGATTTCTTTGGCCGATAAGGAATGGCTCAAGAATGCAGACATTGTTAATGCCAAAAAGTGCCTTATCCTCATGATCTTAGCTCCCAGTATTTTTCAAACTATTATAATAGTATGCATCGTTTAACACATCCGCAAATTCTCTCAAGCAAGGTGCTTTTATGAAAAGATATGCCCAAGAGACCATCTACTTTGCCGCTGCCAAACGTACACCCTTTGGTAGCTTTCTCGGATCTCTAGCCGGTCTAACCGCTACCGATCTGGGACATCAAGCAGCTAAATCCGCTTTGGCCTCGATTAATCTTGATCCAGGAGCAATCGACCATGTAATATTTGGCAATGTTTTGCAAACTGCTAAAGATGCTATTTACTTAGCTCGCCATATTGGCCTTAGGTGCGAAATCCCCCACAGGGTGCCCGCCCTAGGACTAAACCGTCTGTGTGGCTCTGGCTTTGAAGTGGTTGTTCAAGGGGCTCGCTTATTGGCTAACAACGAGGCTCAGGCAGTCTTAGTAGGTGGCTCAGAAAGTCTCAGCCAAGCTCCTCATGTTATTCGTGGCGCCCGCTCAGGTATTGCGCTTGGCCACAGCAAAATGGAAGATAGTTTATGGGAATGCTTACACGATACTTACGTCAATCTACCTATGGCTCTTACAGCTGAAAAGCTGGCAGAGCTTTACCATATTAACCAAGAACAGGTAGATAACTATGCCTTAAGAAGCCAGATGCTCTATTTTGATGCTTTAAAACAACATAAGTTTTTAGATGAGCTAGCTCCTATTCAATGGCTTCAATACGATGAACATCCACGCCTAAACACTAGCTTAGAAGCTTTAAAAAAACTGCCCAAAGTCTTTAAAAAAGACGGTGTTATTCATGCCGCAGCAGCTTCAGGTATATGCGATGGTGCGGCAGCTTTGATCATGTGCACTGAAAGCTTTATAGCTAAGCACCAGCTCAAAGCTCTTGGTGAACTTATCAGCTTTGGTATCAGCGGCTGTGATCCATCAATCATGGGTATTGGTCCTGTGCCGGCTATTAAACAGTGCCTAGCTAAAGCCGAGCTTGATCTATCTGATATCAGCATGATCGAAATCAACGAAGCCTTCGCTCCCCAAGTCTTGGCCGTACAGCTTGAACTTAATCTTGATATTAATAAACTAAATATTCATGGTGGAGCGCTGGCTATTGGTCACCCTCTAGCCGCCTCTGGTGCACGAATAACTACTCACCTACTGCACAGCCTTAAAAATCAGCCGGGAGCACTAGGACTAGGATCAGCCTGTATTGGTGGCGGACAAGGAATAGCAGTACTTATTAGATCGATCTAACAGGGGAGCTAAGCGGTGAAATCCCAACTTATCTATGACTGGAACCTACACGAAGCCCTACCACAGATCGCAAGGTCTATTGAAGTTTGTGATGAAAGCTTACGAGATGGCATTCAATCACCTTCAGTACACGATCCAGATATTGAAAAAAAATATGAGTTAATCAACCTGATGGACCAGCTTGGCATCACCATTGCCAATATTGGCTTGCCTGGATCCGGTCCTAGAGCCTATCAAGATGTCTTAGATATTGCCAAATATGTGAGGGATCAGCGTCTTAAGATTAAAATCAATTGTGCAGCCCGCACACTTAAGCAAGATATTGAACCGATTGCTCGAATTCAAGAAGAAGTTGGCCTGCCTATTAGCGCTTATTGTTTCCTAGGCACTAGCCCGATTAGGCAAATGGTCGAAAACTGGAGCTTAGAACAACTTAAAAAACATACTGAAGATGCGATCAACTTCGCTCACAGCCAAAACTTAGCGCTAGCTTTTGTCACTGAAGATACCACGCGTTCAAATCCTGAGACGCTAGATATTCTTTTTCGCCATGCGATTAACTTAGGAGCTGAGCGCTTAGTTTTATGCGACACAGTCGGACATGCTACTCCTGAGGGTGTAAAAGCTTTGGTTGCTTTCACCAAAAATATTATTAACGACTCAGGTACCGATATTAAAATCGACTGGCATGGCCATAACGACCGAGGTCTGGGTCTGTCAAATGCGCTCGCTGCTGCTGAATATGGCTGCCACAGGATTCATGGTACCGCTTTAGGTATTGGTGAGCGCGTTGGTAATACGGCCATAGATCAACTCATCGTTAATCTTAAGCTCGCCGGGCTTTACCCGCATGATGTCAGTGCCTTGGTGAGCTATGTTGAACTAGCAGCCAGCGCTTGCCGGGTAGCCATACCGTATAATTATCCAGTTGCCGGCTCTGATGCTTTTCGTACGGCCACCGGCGTTCATGCCGCAGCCGTTATCAAAGCCAAAAATACCGGTGATAATTTTTTGGCCGATACCATTTATTCAGGAGTACCAGCTCATTGGTTTGGTAAGTTTCAGTCGATTGATATCGGTCCCATGAGTGGCGCTTCTAACGTCAAGTATTGGCTCAAAGAACAACAAATTGTAGCCAGTGAAGAACTTACTATGTCGCTGTTAGCTTTTGCCAAAACTAAGACCCATGTCTTAAGCGACGAACAAGTGCTAGATTTTATTCGTTCCAAAAGCTAATAAAACCTCTCTATGCCAACTCAAGAACTTTCAAGCCTGGGCCATCCCTACGTAAAACACTTGGTGAAGCTGCGCTTAGATCGCAATTATCGCTACCAAGAAGGATTAGTACTAGTCAGCGGACTTAACTTATTAAGAGACTTAGCACCACAAATAAGCTTTAAAACGCTCTTACTCACGCATGGCTATCAACCTGATTTTAGCTATCGGTCTCAACAAGTATGTTATGTAAGCTATGATATTTTAAAAAAAGTTAGCGGCTTAATTAAGCCTGAGCCCTTGGTCGCCGAGATTTATATGCCAGAGCCAGCACCACTTAAAAACTTGCGAGCTTTGCTCATCCTTGATGGCATCGCTGACCCTGGCAATCTTGGCACGCTATTAAGAACCGCTCTGGCTTTGGGATGGGATGGGGCATTTATCACTCAAGGCAGCACTGACCCTTACAACGAAAAAGCCTTGCGGGCAGCGAAAACTGCCACTTTTAAACTAGCCTGGCGCCAAGGAAATATTAGCGAGCTCGTAGCTTTGCTTAAAAAAAACCATCTTAAACTCTATGCCGCTGATGCCAGGGGCCATAATTTTAGAGAAATATCAGTGGTGGTGCCATTGGCACTTGCCTTAGGTAATGAAGCTCACGGTCTTTCACCTGAACTTAAAAATCAGGCCCAGCTCATCGCTGTGGCTATGAGTGGCCCCATGGAATCGCTTAATGTTGCCAGTGCAGGAGCTATTATTATGCATTGCTTAGCCCCAGCTTGCTCAAAAAGCTGAGTTGGCTATATAAAGATTTATGGGAGAATTGGATGAATTTTAACGAACTGCTAACCAAAATTTCTTTTGATACTTTTGCCGAAATTATCGCTATTTCACCGCGTAAAGTGAGAGAATCGTTATTTTCGCATTATGGCATTAAATCCAAAACACGCGGTCTCTTAACTTCTATTAAAGAAAAAAAAGAACAACGCATAAAAATCTTACATGAGACCTTACAAGCAGCTAAGCGCCCGCGTGAACTTGAATTTTTAAAAGAGCTGTTTCGCAACTGGCTCTTTAGCCAACGGCCTTTGCTTAAAGCTACCCTCGACTATCTCAAGGTTGAAAACGACAATGGCTTGGTAGAAGAAGAGACTGACTTTTTTGAAAAACTCAGCGAACAGCAGGTTAAAGAGCTCATATCCTTCTTAAAACCCAGTTTTTCCCATGACTCGATTTTAATCTATTTAAGTTTTATGCAAGTCCCCTTCTTAGATAAACATCTTTAGCTCATGACAAAATTTTGAGTTTGGCCCCATCAACTGCTAACCTGGTTGCCAACAACCGGTTATGGGGCCTGATTAATGCGTTCGTCAAAATTAGCTTTGTTTTCGTTAATCTTGCTAGTCGGCACCAATTTGCCAGCTGCCGTCGAGTACAGTTTTCGTAGCGACATGCGCCATACCGGACAAGAAAGTCCTGGCTTTCAGTATAGTGGCGCCCTTGAGCTGCCCTTCTCTTATTCTCACAGTAGCTCTCGATCAGGTACTTCTGACGGTAATTATTTACAAATAGAGGGCCGCTTTAAAAACTCGCTGCACTATCTTAAATCTATTCATGATTGGAGTACTTCGCTCTTTTTAACCGAAAGCTACAGCATGTCGCCAGCGCTTGAAGATCGTTGGATTAAATCTAAGGATTTATTGCAGTTTGAAAGTCGCTATCTTTATAACTTTGCTACCTGGTCTGGCATTTATGCCCATGCCCGCTTACAAAGTTCAATATTTAAAGGTCTTGATATCCACGAAAACGAAAAAACCTACGAGCTTCGTAATGCTGATAACTCTAAGAGAGAAGAGTTAAAAGCTAGTGAAATTAATATATCTGAGCCTTTTCTGCCTCTTTTTGTGCAAGAAAACTTAGGACTATTTGCGACTATTGTTCATGATCCCAGATTTAGCTTAGAAACCAGGGCAGCTGCCTCTTTTCGCCAAAACTTTGCTGATGGCCAAAAAGTCCTTCTCGAAGAGAATAAAGACAGGATCATCATCCGTGACTTAAAATCGTATTACCAAATCGGCCCTCTAGCCGGAGCCTCGATCGGGGGAAAAATATGGGAAGATAATATTTCTTACAGTATCGGTATTGATGCTATGTGGCCTGCTTTGCAATCACCAGCAGCAGCTGATCGCTCCTTTGTTGATTCACTTAATATCGAAGGAGGTGGCAATATTGGCTATAAACTCAATAAGTGGTTTCTATTGAGCTATGAATATTCGACGAAAAGACTGCCAGATATTTTAGAAAAATTTCAACAAGAGCATGCCGTACATCTTAGCTTAAACTTAGATTGGGTATATTCATTTGCTCAAGATTAACCAAACAATCATCTAAGCAAAAAAGCTTCGATAAAAGGCTGAATATCGCCATCAAGCACGGCATCGACATTGCCTACTTCATAGCCGGTACGTAGATCTTTAACCAAACGGTAAGGAGCCATCACGTAGTTTCTGATTTGTGAGCCAAAGCTGGCCTCAAGCTTTTGGGCTTCAGCTTTATCGCGCTCAGCCAGACGTTTTCTTTTTTCTAGCTCATAAAGACGGGCTTTCAGTAATTTCATAGCGGTTGATTTATTCTTAGTTTGGCTGCGCTCGGCTTGACAAGCTACCACGGTATTGGTCGGCAGGTGGGTGATCCTTACTGCTGAATCGGTTTTATTAACGTGTTGTCCACCAGCACCACCTGCTCTAAAGGTATCTATTCTTAAATCTTCCGGGTTAATATCAACTTCAATACTGTCATCGATTTCAGGAATCACCCATACTGATGCAAACGAAGTATGCCTGCGCGCTCCTGAATCAAAAGGCGATATTCTTACCAAGCGGTGCACACCAATTTCAGCCTTCAAATAGCCATAGGCATAGCTGCCAGACACTAAAATAGTCGCACTTTTAATACCTGCTTCTTCAGCATCCTGCCATTCCATGACGCTTACTTGATAACCACGACGTTCAGCATAGCGGCGATACATACGCATGAGCATCTCGGAAAAATCTTGGCTATCAACACCACCTTGGCCAACATTCACACTCAAAATAGCATTATTTTTATCGTGTTCCTGGTTAAGCATACATTCAAGCTCAATGCTCGAAACCAGCTCAGCCAGTCTAGCAACGTCGTGTTCAAGCTCTAAGAGAGAACTCTCATCATCTTTAAGCAAATCGATCAGTTCCTGATAATCGCTGATACTAACAAGAGCTTGCCTAAAGCGCTCAACTTCGCGGCTTAGCTGAGATTTTTCCTGCTGATAACTTTGGGCCAAACTTAAATTGGTCCAAAAACCAGGCTCATTCATTTGCTGATCAAGCTCGCTTAAACGCGCTGATTTTTCATCAAATTTAATAGCTCTAGATAAAGCAGAAAATTTACCCTCTAAAGCTGTCAGAGTTCTTTGTATTTCATAGATTAAATTAGCGGTATCTTTGGTGCTCATATATTTTTTCTTCTCAATGCTAATAACCATGCCAACGCAACCAATACACTGCATAAGATGGGTATGAGGTCGCCTATTAACAAGTAGAGCGTCGATTTAGTTATAACCGGCACATTATCGATAACCAAGCCACGCTCAAATAAACCCGTAGGCTTATGGAGTTGCCCATAGACATCAACCCAGGCCGATACACCACTATTGGTTGCCCGCAAGTAAACGCGGCCGGTTTCGACTGAACGCACCTGGTACATAAGTAGATGCTGATAGGGAGCCGATGACGCACCATACCAGGCATCATTGGTCAGATTAACTAAAATATTTGCACCGTTATTAGCATAGGCTCGGCTAATTTCAGGAAAAATGCCTTCATAACAAATGGTAGTGCCAATATTAAGATTCTGTCCAAGCTTAAGAGCAAGTTCAACGGGCTTAAACTCATTACCAGGCTTAAATGCTCCCATACCAGGTACGATTTTATCGACCAGACCAATTAATAACTTGGGTACATATTCACCAAAGGGAACCAAGTGAGTTTTATCGTAACGATACTTAACTTCACCGTGATAATCGATCAAAAAAGCTGAGTTATGGTAAACATTTGAGCCATAAGCCGTAGAACCAATTACACTCGCCACATATTCGTCAAGACCGAGCTTAAAATCAGGCCGCTCACGATTAACCACCCACGGGTAACTCGCCTCTGGCCAAATGACTAAGTTCGCTTCTTCTTTAATGGCCTGTCGATATAAATCACGATAAATATCTATAATATCGCTAGCATAAAGCCGCGACTGATTTTTCTGCTCTTGAGGAATATTGCCTTGTAAAAGGGCCACGCGAAGACTTGGAGAAAACTCATGAGCGCCTCTATTAATTCGCACAAAACCATAAACAGCTACCAGCAGCACTAAGACTAAAGCTGAACCAAGCCAGCGAAAGCGGTTTTTTCGGTCTTTAGACTTGATGGCCAAACATAGAAAAGCGTTAACTAAACTGACCAGCAAAACCAAGCTATAAATTCCCCCTAACGACGCCAACTGTAAAAGCTCAGGGATGCGAGCAATCGAATAGCCAGTATTTCCCCAAGGAAAGCCCCCGAAGGGTTGATAGTTACGGCAATATTCTAAAGCACATAAAATAAAAGGGGCATAGTAAAAAAACGACCTTTCACAGCGTATACTCAGAAAACGGCCCAGAACAAAGAAAAACCCGCCCAATAAGGCCATCAACATAGCTACTAAAATTGTAATTAAGCCACTTGCTAGTGGTGGAATATGACCATAGACATGAAGCGCGATATAAATCCAATAAAAGGCAATGGTATATTGGACCGTGTTGGCCAAAAAAGTCAGCATAAAAGTCTTTTTGAGATTTTGCTCAGCGATTGCCCAAAACAGCGGCACATAGCCAATCAAGGCTAAAGCTCCCCAATAATGGGTGCTAGGCAGGCTGGAAATAAGCGGCATAAAGAGCGGCTGCGATAGCCCTAACAACACGCCAGAACACAGGGCAAGCAAAATATTTTTACTATCGATACTTTTCATAAAACCAAAGCTATTAGCTGGGCTTTGATTCGCCTAGAGCGGTTTTATAATTTAAAGAGATAACTTGATGCCAATGGCAAAAAATATGCTGGCTGCAAGAATCAGCAGCCCATAACGACTCCTCTGCCATAGCTGGGCTAAAGAACCCATCAATTGGCTCACTTCACCCTGACTAGAACTCTTTATAGCGCGCTCTGGTTGCTCAAAAACAACCATAAGCTTCTTAATTTCGAGCAAAAACTGATCGGCAGAAGCAAAACGAGTATCAGGACTTCTCGATAAAGCACAAGCCAGCAAGGTATCGAGCTCCAATGGTGTATTCATTCCCCGCTCACTCGGCATCAAATAGCGGCCAAGCGGCAACTCACCCGTCAACATCTCAAATAAAATAACACCAGCCGAATATAAGTCAGAGCGTTGATCAACCCGCTTGGCATCAATATGTTGTTCAGGAGCCATGTAGTTAACTGTACCCATGGTCACCTTGCTGCGGGTTAAATTGGGATGAGGATCAAAAGCCAAACCGCCAATGCCAACCAAACCAAAATCAACGACCACAACACGCTCGGGCCGCAAAGAAAAATCAGATCCCGAATAAGCAAGTAAGACATTTTCCGGTTTTAGGTCCCGATGAATAATGCCCTGCTGATGAGCTGCTTTTAAACCATTGAGAATTTCTGAGCAAATAAAAGCTGTTTCTCGTAAATCAATCAGTCCTCGGTTGATTCTGGTTCTAAGAGTAATACCGTCAATAAATTCCATTGCCAAATAATGGGTCTCTTCCACATGACCAGCATCAATAACGGTCACCACATTTCGATCATTAAGCGATTTTAGAGCATAGGCTTCACGTTCAAAGCGAGCCACCAAATCAGAACGTTGAGATAGCTCATGACTTAAGACCTTGATCGCAACCAGGCGACCGGTTTTTATTTGCCGAGCCCGATAAACACTACCCATAGCTCCACGGCCCACCTGATAAGCAATATCAAAGCCAGGAATATTAGGCATAGTATTTAGCTCTCTAAGCTTCGTCTTGGCCCCATGAGCTTGAACCAGTTGGGTTGACTGAGTCCCCCACTTTTTTTCTAAAGCAGGATGTATACCCAATTTGGTATTACTGTGTTCACGTGTCCTACCTTGGCATTTGCTGCATACAAAGTGCTCACCGCTGCTTTTATTCGAAGCAACATATTCTTTGTGGCAATTACTGCAGCTTTGAAGCATTAATCCAACCTCTATTTATACTAATCTTTATTTTATAGTGCTTATTATTTTTTATCTACTTTGAAATCGTACTCGACCTTGGCGTAACTGGGTTTGAGCTGGCGAAAATTCTAACTGAAATTGATACCATTGGTCACCATAAGCTTTCATTTTCATGCGTTTACTATTCTGCAGGGACAATAAATTTTGAATCAAACATTGGTCAGCATCGCCCAAAGCATCTTTGCCTTTGATTAATATGCTGATAGCTTTTTCAGTATCACCGTTACGCCATACACAATAAGCCCACAAACTCCATAATAATCCCGCTTTTTTGACATATTTAGTAGCATTTTGGAATACTTCCTCCATTTTAAGCATTTTGCGTTCTCGATAATAGACCAGAGCAAGCATGGCCCTAGCCACCCAGTGACGCACAAAAGCACGTTCAAGGTAAGGTTTTGCCTGAGCAAACTGGCCCTTCATATAAAAAATAGCACCAATTTGACCATCGATAGTAGAGCTTAAAAAAAACTGCCAACGGCCATAGCGACTTTGGATCTCTTTCAGATTTTTCAGCGCCCGATCAGTTTGGCCTTTTTGTAAGTCATCTTGCAGGTTTTTCATCGAGCCTTCAAGCTTATGGGCAAGTTTACGCGAAATCATAAAAAATGCAGCTACAAGGACTACCAAACTTGGCAAAATAGCGCCCACCACACCAAAAAAACTATAAATTAACCCAAAAACCAAGCCAGCTAAAGTCACTGAAATTATTGCCGTAAACATTAATCACCACCGCTGTCTAATATACGAGAGCTAAACTAGCGCTCATTTTCAGGTCTGGCCACCCCCGCCACCTGAGCTCGGTTAAAAATTCTGCTTTCAGCAGATTTCCATTTCTCTATCGATTGACTGTTAAATCTTTTGTGATAGTATGTATAATAATATCATAAGATCTTGTAACATATGAATGTTTATAACTAATTTGGAGCAAATGTGAAAAAATTAATTAAAAATGCTATTTTTACTTTATTTACAGTTTTTTATGCGTCATACAACTTTTTAGTAGCTGCTAATATTGATAGAAATTATGATTATCATATACATGAAAGCTGTTATAACAATAATAATACCGATAAATGTTATCCTTTTTGGTACGAAAATTCAGACGGAAGTTCCAATCAGTTTGCCAATATTATAGCTGCGTTAAATTATGTTTCACCATTTATTAATTTGCTGTCTTATAAAGTCGGCAGTATATATATGAAAAAGATAGATCAAGATATTAATGTCTACGTAACTGAAAATCTTAAAAATTTAGAGTCCAGTGAAAATAAGATAAAAATCTTATTAACAAAAATTATCACAGATTTTAATAACGGAATTGGTACATATGCTGGCGATCAATCATCTATCTCAGGTGCAGTAGCCAGTCTTAATCGTGATAAATGTCAAACTTGTATTAATCAGTTTGTTGAAATTGTCAGCAATACAACTATTAATAAAAAAGATCGTAAAGAACATAGAGAAAATTTTTTACAATTTGCTGATAAATTAACAGACAACTGCATGGTAGAAAACCATAAAAAAATGTCAGGTCCATGTGATAAAGAAAGAACTTTGTCAGGTAAAGCTAAAACTGCTTGTTGCTATAAATGGACTCACCCATTTCACTGGTCATCTATAATATATGCTTTTTCATCAGCAGCAATTTCAGGTGTTACACCATTTCTTCTTGATGTAAATAATCGAGCAGGTTCTTATATCGGTGACATGGCTAATATAAGCAACATAATAGTTATTCCTACATGTTACGCTGTTAACTGTTATCAATACAAACAAAATAGTGACAGAACTAAAGAGCAAAAATTAGCTCAAGAAATTAATAGTCACTTAGTAAGAATTGATGGCATCATCGAAATAGCCGCTCAAGTAATTGGTAAAATGGATAACGCATTCAATGAAGATACTTCTAAAGTGATAATTACAGCACTAGTTCTTGTTGCTTGGCCAGAAAAACAGGTAAATAAATTTATTAAACTAGCTTCTGATAATGAAACAACCGATGATCAGGTTAAAAAATTTGTCGCTAAGCTAAAAACTTTATACCAAGAAAAGCACTACGGTCGTAAAAGTATCGATAAATTATTTACAGAAAAACAAGAACTCAACGTTACTGTTAATGATCAAGATAGTTATTAATTTCTTTTAAAAAAATTACGCTTTTTAGATTATTGATCCCAAGCACGCGAAGACGACTGACAAAAATACGACCGATCATCATCAGTTCTTCGTGGGCTTCGGATCGATATTCGCCAACATCACATTCAAGTAAAGCACGAGCTAGCTCAACCGCTTTTTTGCTAAATACAAATCCTACACCCTGATCAGTTCTAACAAAACGTCCGGACTGAGGATTATAGTTTAAATCGCTAGTCTCGTATTCATCAGGCCATTCGGGTAAATAACCGCAATAATCAAGCAACTTGAGCTCAAATGCTCGCAAGATCTCAGCCCTAGGCCCATTATTAAGTAGCGCAAGCCAGGCTTGCTCCAAGCTCAAAAAAACCCTGATGGCCGGCTCTTCCTCAGGTAAAAGTTGCTCAATTAGCTCAGCTAAATAATTGGCATAGGCAAAAGCTTTGAGCGATTGAGCAGGGTTAAAGCTGTGAGAAGCTAGATCACATGAAACCAGACGCCTCATCGCATTATTTTGCTCAAGGTAGCTTGCTCGAGCAAAACTAGGAGCCTGAATCACACCAATGCGGCGTTTCGCGCTGGTTAAACCATTTTTATAAAAAGCACTGAAGCGTCCTTTGCTTTTAGAGAACAGCCGGGCAATACAATCAGATTCGCCAAAACGACAAAGAGAGCTCACAAAAACTTCATCATGAGTAGTTGGCCTTGATAACAGTGCTCGGGCCCTGGACATGGTTAGTTATGCCGCCTTATTAGCCAGTTTTCGATCATATCAATGGCTTGCTCAATCTCGCTCAAAGCCGAGGCTATACTTAAGCGTAAAAAGCCAGGTGCACCAAAAGGTGTCCCTGGTACACAGGCAACGTGAGCCTCTTTAAGCAAAATAGTAGCAAGCTCAATATCGTCTTTTATATCAGCGCTAAGCACAGTTGAAAAATCCGCCCACAGATAAAAAGCCCCTTGAGGTTTAAATATTTTGATAGAGCTGATTTTTTTAAAGCGTGCCAAGCTGGCATCACGGCGCTCCAAATAAGCCTGATTCATCCCATTAATAGCCTTGGTTACTTCGGCATTTTCTCGTAATGCAAAAGCTGCTGCATCTTGAATAAACTCAGGTAAACAAGTGGTTTGTTGACCTTGTAGCTTAGCCATAGCACCAATTATCTGATCATTAGCAGCAACGACCCCTACCCGCCAGCCAGTCATTGCATAACCTTTAGAAGCACCAGAAATAACAATCGTACGATTGCGCATATCAGCATTAACAGCAGCGGGAGAATAGTGTTTGCTACCATCAAACAGAATCTTCTCGTAGATTTCGTCCGAAATAAGCCATATACCGGTGCCAGCTAAGAGCCCAGCCAGCTCAGATAATTGCTGTTGATTAATAACACCGCCGGTTGGATTATTGGGTGAGTTTAAGATTATCGCTTTAGTTTTAGGACTGAGCGCTTGTTTAACATCAGCAGCCGTCGGCATGAAATTATTGGCCCAACTGCAGCTAACAACCACAGGCACACCGCCCGATAATCTAATCTGCTCGAGATATGACACCCAATACGGTGCAAAAATAATAATTTCATCGCCTGGATTAATCAAAGCATCAAGAGCCATAAGTATGGCTGATTTGGCACCGACCGTACACATAACTTCATCAGATCGATAACTTACTCCCTGGTCGCGCAAGAATTTTTCTTGCATGGCGGCTATCATATTTTTAGTGCCGCGCACGGGCGCATAATGCATTTTGCCAGCATCTATTGAATCTTTCGCAATCTGGCAGATTGATGCCGGTGTATTAAAATCAGGCTCGCCTGCACTCAATACTTTGACATTAACGCCAGCATCAGCCAGTTCCCGAGCAGCCTGAGCCATACCAAGTGTCGCTGAAGGCTTCATATTGATCACACGTTGGCTGATATTCAGATCCATAATATGTCCTACAATATTTGATTATGTGGTCGTTTATTTGCTAGAGCTTGCGCCACATGAGCAGGGACCATCTTAGTAACATCACCACCCAGCAAAGCTACCTCTTTAACTAAACGTGATGATAAAAAATAGCTATCACTGCCGGTCATAAAAAATACCGTATCAATGTCAGGATTTAAACTTCGATTCATGGCTGCCAGCTGAAACTCATATTCGAAATCACTCGCAGCCCTCAAACCGCGAATCATAATAGGCGCCTTAATTTTAGCAGCAAAATCAACCAACAAACCGCTAAAATAGCTCACACTTACCCGAGCATCACCATAAAAAGCCTGCTCGATCATCGTTTTTCGTTCTTCTAGCTTAAACAAAGGCGATTTTTCTTGATTATGTGAGATAGCAATAAGCAACTGATCACATACCAATAATGCCCGTCTCGCAATATCAATATGACCATTAGTTAGGGGATCAAAACTGCCGGGGTAAATTGCTCGTTTCATGATGTGCTTTTTTGGCTAAGCACTGTCAATGCTTTGCGTAAGATTAAGACTCTCGTACCGCCATAAATCCGATCGCGCTCAATGCTTAAGCCATCACCGATATCAAGAGCGGCTTTTTTAAATAGACGAAATATGACTAAACCATCGTCAGCTAAGATCCTATTCAGTTGGGTAAAAAAGTTTTTATCTAAAAGCAAGCTATAGGGCGGGTCGACAAAGATTACTTGGGCAAGCTCGTTTGCTTGGCTAATAAACTTTAAGACATCAGTAACTACCAACTGACATTGTTTAGCTAAGTCTAAGGAGATAATATTATTTTTAATCACCTCAGCAATACGCGGATTCTTTTCAACCATGATCACACGACTGGCTCCACGTGAAATGGCTTCAAAAGCATGAGCGCCACTGCCGGCAAATAAATCTACCACCAGAGAACCAGGTAGCTCGTGTTTAATCATGGAAAAAACCGCTTCACGCACACGATCAGGCGTGGGTCTTACTATATTTTCATCAATCAATTCAGGTATTAAAAAGCGCCGACGCACAAGCGCCCCACCGGTAATACGCATAGTTTTATGTTTGGGCATTGGCTTTTGCTCTCCGCTTGATATCTAAGCTTTATGCGTGTGCTTTCTTGGAATGTAAATGGTCTTAGATCAGCCGCCCAAAAGGGTTTGGGCGAAAAAATCAAGCAATTTGATGCTGATATTATTGGCTTGCAAGAAATCCGTGCCCAACCCGACCAAATTATGCCCCTGATTGATGACTTTCCTGGCTATCACTTATATTTCAGCTCTGGTGTACGACCTGGTTATAGTGGCGTTGCGTTATTTTGCCGCAATAAGCCCAAAGAACTTAGTAGTGAGCTTAGTATCCCTCATTTTGATGCCGAAGGTCGATTTCAAATTGCTGTCTTTGATGATTTTTGTCTAGTTAATGCTTATTTTCCTAACGGTTCAGGCAAAGATGGTGATAATAGCCGCGTGCCATTTAAGCTGGAGTTTTCCCATGCGGTGCTTGATTATCTAGCCGACATAAAAATTCCCAAACTTATTATCGGCGATTTTAACACCGCCCACCAAGCAATCGATCTTGCCCGCCCGAACGCCAACCTGACCAGCAGTGGTTTTTTACCAGAAGAACGTGAGCATTTTAGCTATTTCTTAGCGCAGGGCTATGTTGACACTTTTAGACATACGCAACCAGAAGCCGGGCATTACACCTGGTGGAGCAACCGCTCAGGGGCACGACAAAGAAATGTCGGCTGGAGAATAGATTACGTACTCGCCTGTCAAAAAGCTCATTTACACGTGAAAAACGCTTTTATTTGGCCCCACATAACTGGTTCTGACCATTGCCCGGTTGGTATTGATATTGATTTTTAAGACCTATTATCTTCTGAAGGTCCCAGTAAATTATAGATAAAAGCGAGCAAAAATAGTTTGATAAAACCGAGAAAAAACCCATAGCCAGCACCAACCAAACTACCAATTACACTCACTTCATAGCCAATAAATATACCTTTGAGTAAAATTAGCCACTCAATAGCAAAGCCTGAGACAGATGATACTAGAGTCATCACAAACATCATGACGCTCACCATTATTCCACCAGCCAAACCCAATCTCAATGCGTCTATTCTGACCATAAGCGCTCCCCTATCTTGTACTTAAGAGCCAGACCTTACGATTGCAAGGTATTTTATTGCTTATTGCGGGTCCGCGCTAAATTAGCTATTCGAGGCGCCTATGTTGAGCGAAATTTTGAGAAATAAGTCCCCTGACTTGGCAATTAGCGGCCAAGCTCGTTTACTGGTAGAGCTAATAGCAACCCATCAGGCTAAAACTGGACCTGTTATATTGATTTCCAGCAGTCCGGCTGCCTTTTTGAGTCAGCGTAGAAATTTACACTTTTTTTTATCAGACAACAATCTAAGCAGCTGGGCTCTACCCATGGATGAACGCACGGCAATGCACGCTGTAGCTCCAGACCCTATGCTTGGTTTCGATAAAGCAGCCACCCGCTTTCGCCTGGCTTCGGATTTTCATCCTGATATTTTATTATTAGCTCCTGAGTCTTTAGTGGAAAAATTTCCCAATATTAAAGATCTGCAAAAACATGCCCAGCTATTAATCAAAGGCGCAAGTATTAAACGAAGTGACTTGCTGAGTAACTTAATCACTTTGGGCTACAGCAAAGTTTCAACGGTCATTGACCGTGGCACCTTTGCCGTACGTGGCAGTATTATCGATATCTTTGTTAACGGTGAACACCGACCGATTCGTCTCGATCTGTTTGGCGATGATATCGACAGTATCAAATACTTCGATGAAAACAGTCAACGCAGTCTAGAATCTATTGATCATATTAATATCGGTGGTGTCCGCGATATATTTATTGATGAAGACAGTAAAGAACTCGCGATTAATAAACTTAGCCAACTTGCCGACCAGATTAATTATCCAACGGTAAAGCTCAACGAAAAACTACGTGACATAGAAAATGGCATCTATTTTTACGGCATAGAAAAACTATTGCCAGCATTCTTTACTAATACAGTATCTATACTTGAGTTAATCATTAATACATGTAAAAAATCTTATTTACCTAAGATTATTTTTGATGACAAATCTACAGTCTTATCTGCTTTAAATAATTTTTATACTAAACTAGAAAATGACTACCAACAAGCAAACCTACGAGGAGATTTAGTATTTAGTCCTCATGATTATTTTATCAGACTTGATCAACTTCAAGCTTTGTTAACAGCTTTTGAAGCTCTTGATATTAGTCGAAGTAATAATAATAGTCTAAGTTTAGCTAGTAGAGACACTGATGATATCCGCCAAACTATCATGAATGTGATGGCTACTCGCTCACAAGAACCTGGGCAACATTTATTAAAGCCATTAGCCGAGCGTATCAAAGCCCTACACAGAGACGGTCTCTGTGTGATAATCAGCGTATCAGCTCGTGAACACGAGACTGAGATTAAAAATTTACTGCAACCACTTGGTATTAATCTTGGTTCACTAAAAACCATGCCAGATTGGTTTATCGGCGGTAAATCATATTACAAATCTCACATTCAAGCTTATATTTTAATCAATAAAAATTCTCTTTTTTCCGGCGCTATTTTCGATTTTCTTGATTGGGCGATTATTGCCGAAGATGATATTTTTGGCCACCGCACTAAACGTAAAGGACAATCAGGTAAACAACAAGGTTTTAGCACAGCGATTGCTGACTTGGAGCCAGATGATCTGGTAGTGCATGTTGAGCATGGTGTTGGGCAATTTAAGGGACTTAAGCGCTTAAGTATGCGTGGCATTGATGCTGATTATATTCTCATAATCTATGCTAAAGACGAGAAGCTTTACTTACCAGTTCACCGCATCAATTTAATCAAGCCTCACGGTGTCAACAAAGATGGCTCAGTTAAACTAGATAAACTAGGTGGGACAGCATGGCAAACCAAGAAAAGCAAAGTCAAAGAAGCAGTAATGGCAATGGCCCAAGATCTACTCAAGCTTTATGCCAAGCGAGAGATTGTCGAGCGTCCACCATTCTTGGCTCCTGATGAGCATTTCTATGAGTTTGAGGCCGCATTTCCCTTTGAGACCACCCCCGATCAGCAAAAAGCCATCGATGATGTCATCGCTGATATGCAGAAAAAGCAACCTATGGATCGTTTGGTATGTGGTGATGTTGGCTATGGTAAAACTGAAGTAGCAATTCGTGCAGCCATGCTGGCAGTATTAAGCAAGCGACAAGTGGCTATTTTAGCACCAACCACTATTTTGGCCCAACAACACGGGCTAACACTCAAAGAACGCTTTAAAAACACCGGTGTTAATATTGTTTTATTAAGTCGCTTTCAAAGTAATCTAGAAATAAAAAATGCGCTGCAAGATATTAAACAAAACAAGGTAGATATTGTGATTGGCACTCATAGATTATTATCACCTGATGTGAGCTTTTATGATTTAGGTTTATTGGTAGTCGATGAAGAGCAGCGTTTTGGTATTAAGGACAAAGAGCATCTGAAAAAAATGCGCACCAAAGTTGATGTGCTCACCATGTCAGCAACACCCATACCGCGTACCATGCAAATGAGCTATTTTGGTATTCGTGACTTGAGTATCATTGAAACTCCACCTATTGATCGTAGGTCTATTCAAACGCAAATTGTCCAGTTTGATGATGCCATGATTCGGGAAGCTATTTTATTCGAAATCAGCCGCGGTGGTCAGGTTTATTTTGTTCATAATCGTGTACAATCAATTGAAGCAACAGCTAGCTACCTAAAAATTTTAGTGCCTGAAGCCAGAGTAGCTATTGCTCACGGGCAGATGGGCGAGCACGAGCTAGAAAATAAAATGTTGAGTTTTATTGCCCATGAAATCAACGTTCTTGTCTGCACTACCATTATAGAAACCGGCATCGACGTTTCATTGGCCAATACCATGTTTATTGATGATGCCGATGACTTTGGCTTATCACAGCTTTATCAGCTGCGCGGACGAATTGGCCGGAGTAAAGAACGCGCCTTCGCTTATTTACTGATTAAAACCAGCACCGACCAACTAACTGCCATTGCCAAAACTCGCTTAGAAATCTTGCATAAGTTCTCCGAACTTGGTGCTGGTTTTAGAATCGCTCAACATGACTTGGAGTTACGTGGCGCCGGCGACCTGCTTGGTAAAAGCCAGCATGGCCATATGGCAGCGATTGGCTATGATTTATATGCCGAGCTTTTGTTAAACGCGGTCAAAGAACTTAAAGGCCAGGTGCAAGATGATGCAGTCGACCCTGAAGTAGTCTTACCTGTGAGCGCTCTTATTTCAGATCAACTATGCCCAGACTTACATGAACGTTTAGCTTTTTATCAACGATTGGCTAGTGCTGATAACCCTGAAAAAATCGATGGTCTCATGCTTGAACTCCAAGATCTTTACGGTGATTTACCTCCAGAAGCCCAGGCTTTGCGAGTAAGCACTCAGATAAAACTAGCTCTCAAAAAAATTAATGGCCTCAAGCTAGAAATATCCAAAACCCAAGACAATAAACAGCTTAGTATCAGCATTAGCCTTGCCCATCATGCACTGATTGACCAAGCAAAGATGATTAAAGTTATAAATAATCCTGGCACTATGCGTATTACACCACAGCAAAAGATTATCCAGTTACTGGGCATCACTAGTACTGATCTTAACGAAGCCATGCTAACAGCAAGCTTAAGAGCAATCGAACAATTGCGAAGTGAGCTATTATTATCATGACGAGCTTAGTGATTTTTGCCGATGATATCCGCACGCATGACCACCCAGCCCTGGCACAAGCGATGGCAGGTGAAAACAAAGTAGTGTGCGCTTTTTTCTTTTATCAACTAGCTTTAAAAAAATACGGAGCAGTGCGGAATAAATTTTTATGTGACTCACTAAGTATTTTAGAAAAAAATTTGAGCAGCTTAGGAGTGCGTCTTCATGGCATCGAAGCTTCTTCGATAAAACAAGCGCAAATTGCCCTTGATAGCTTGATTGCTGAGCAAAAAATTACCAGCATCTTGTTTAACATGCCTATTGATCCTGATCATCAAGCCTTGTTAACTGCTCTTACTCAGCATCGATCTCTTAAGGTCGAAAGCTTTATTGACCAAACTTTTGCTAAGCCTGGCCAAGTCTTAAATAGCTCAGGCCAGCCTTTTAAAGTTTTCACGCCATTTTTTAAAAAAATACAACACTTAATTTTTAGTCAACCACAACTACTCTCTTTAGCTATTATAGCTAAAAAACGCTTAGCACTTTCATCGCAAAACTTGTTATTCCCTGCTTGGCTTAAGCGTAATCACTATGACCAGCATGATTTTCCTCCTGGTGAGCCTGAAGCACTGAAGCGCTTAGCCGAATTTGTCGTTGATGGTGTCAATGATTACAGCACAGCAAGGGATTTCTTTAGCCAAGAAGGTAGCTCAAAGCTCTCGCCCTATTTTGCTATCGGTTGTTTATCTATTCGTTCAGCTATTAAACAATTATTAGCGACTCAAGCAACTAAAACTAAACAGCCTCACTCTGGTGCACAAATTTTTTTAAGTGAGCTTATCTGGCGTGAGTTTTATCGACATCTCTGGGCTGCTTTTCCCAGACTTAAACAAGGCGAGCCTTTTCGGGAAAACTATCGTCATTTTAAGTGGCGTAAGAGCCCTGAAGATTTATTAGCCTGGCAAGAAGGTCGCACTGGTATTCCTCTAATCGATGCTGCTATGCGCTGCTTTAAGCAAAGCAGCTTCATGCATAATCGCCTGCGCATGATTGTCGCGTCGTTCTTAAGTAAAAATCTTTTGCTTGATTGGCATGCAGGTGAAAACTATTTTCTAACTCATTTAATTGATGCCGATCTGCCTTCTAATAATGGCGGCTGGCAGTGGTCAGCATCTGTAGGTTGCGATGCCCAGCCGTATTTTCGAATTTTTAACCCCATCACCCAAGGTCAACGTTACCATGCTGCCGATTTTATCCGCCAGTGGGTGCCCGAACTAAGCCAACTTGATACTAAGGCTATTCATGAACCATGGCGCTATTTTACCCCGTCTCAATTAAAATCTTTGACCTATCTTTCACCAATCTGTGATTTAAGTAGCTCACGTGTCCGAGCCATCAAGGCTTATGCTTCTTGCAGCGAGGAAAATACAATTTAAACTCGGTATATTTGCCAAATTTTGACAAGCAAACAATTTCTCCGTCAAAAATTTTAAGAACTTTTTTGCAAAACGCTAAACCAACGCCTGTTCCTTGGTCTTTACTACTATAGAATACATCAAAAATTTTAGGCAACTCCTGATCTTTTATTCCCGTTGCTGTATCAAGAAAATGGATTATGTTAAATTCATTGTCTTCACTGAACCAGATTTTTATGGTTCCTTTTTTTGCTATAGTAATTTGCTGGAGAGCATTTTTTATCAGATTGGAAAATACGTGAATAATCAAAGTCTCGCTCCCTAAAAAAACAAAGTCCTTTATTATTTTAATTTTTATTTTAGACCGCAATTCCTTTGGGAAAAAAGGATAATCATCAATTGATTTAGTAACTGCTTTTAAAGCAGAAATAGGATGCAAAGAAATTTTTTGCTTTTCCATGACAGTAAATTGGGTGAGAAAAATATCAATTATAGAAAGACTTCTGCGAGAAATAGAAATAAAATTAGCTGGAAAATGCTGCAATATATTGAGCTTTTGCTGGTTAATACTAGGAATAGGTAAGTTATGTTTTTGCGCAATATCATAGGTTTCAAGCAGATTAGGTAAAAAGGTTTGTACACCCTGCGCTGCAATATAAATAGATGAAAGAGGAGTACGTAATTCATGTGCTATAGAAGCACTGACACTTTTATAGGCACCAAGTTTTTCCTGAGCAATTTTCTCATTACGTCTAGAAAAAAGGATACTGATCAGTACAGTAAAAAAACACATATGACTTGCCCAATAAAGTGTGTCAAAAGATAAAGAAAATAATTCTTTACCTTCTAAGGCAATAAAAAATAAATACCCAAATAAAACACCAATAACTGATATCAGAGCAAAACTTAGCCAATCAACTAAAACTGCTAACAAATGAATAGCAAGAATAAAATTTAAGAGCCCATAAATATTTCCGTGACTGTCAAATAACATAACTGTAGTTAAAAATGGCAAACAGTACAGTAAAGTCACGTGCCAATATAACGGTAAAAAAAATTTATATGACTCTTTAAAGCTCTCCTTTATAATCAGAACAAAGCACATAAAGCTAGCAATAAGCCTCATGAAAATTGGAAGCGAAAAATTAATGTTTGTTGTTGGCGACCACATAAAGTATGGAATTGTATAATTTATCACAGCAAAAATACCAAATAATTCATATTGTGCACCATGCTCTGAGATGCGAGTAGTGGACAAGGCATTGAGCTTAACAATGCCTTGTCGTAAAAATGTTGCTTTAGACATAGTCAACTCACGACGCTATCTTTAGACAGCGGCTGGTGAATATTCACAGCCTCACCCTTTTGGGATTGGCTTAGGCGATAAGAAATCCAAAAGCCAAATGCGTTTGCCAATATACTTGGAAAGAGGCTGTCAACATCAACAATAGGTTCTATCAAAAAGTGCCAAAATAAAAACATAGATACACCACTACATGCACCTACATAAAATGATCTTGCACCGGCATTAATACCCATTAATGCCGCTGACAGAGGGACGATCATTATCGGAGCCCAAAAATTAAGTGAGAATAAAATAATGTCTAAAATAGTCTTAAAATTAAGAGAAATAATTGTTGCCATCACACCAATAACAAAAGTTGATAATTGTGTAAGTAGCAACTCGTTTTTATCGGAAAACCCTCCTCTGCATAATGGCTTTACGGCATCTCTTATTAAAGAGATACCAGAAGAATTTAGATATGAATCTGCTGTAGACATCACCACCGACAGTAAACCAATAATAGCAAAGCCACGAATACCAAATGGCAATATAGAATTTATCAAATGGGGGAAAGCCAAATTAGCGTCATGATTTGGATCCATTGCCACAGCGATTAAGCCAATTATTCCTACAATAATAAAAAATGGCAACTCAATCAAGGCATCAATACGCAGGGTTTTTTTCATCTGATTACCATTTTTGGCCATAAGCATTCGCTGAACTTGCGGCGGATCCAAAAACGGCAAGCTAAAAGCTAAAAACATAAAAGAATATTTAATAATTGAACTTGGAGTATTTGGCAAAGTTAATACCGCTTTAGGAACTTTGTTGATGAGCGCTTCATAACCACCCACAATATTTAAACCTACATTGCACACCATTGGTATCGCAATGATTAAAATTGCAAACTGAATCACATCCGTCGAGGTAACCGCCTTTATTCCACCAAATGAAGAATAAATAATAACTACTCCACAACTAATAAGAACACCGATGGTATAAGGGATATTTAGAAAGTACTGAACAATGAAACCAATTGCGGTAATTTGACCTGCCACTGCTGCCGAACCATACAATGCAGCACAAATACCAGAAATAATCCGAGAGTTTTTACCGTAAAGCTTCTCCATAATGTCTCCCACCGAAATACATTTAGAAAATTTCTCTAAATGATTCGTTAAAAATTGGGCCATCAAAAGTGCATTTATTGGATAGGCAAAAGACAATAAAATGTAAACAATTCCTCCTGTGGCAATACTACTAATCAAACCGAGAGTAGACCATCCACCTATGCAGGTTGCTGTGATAGTAGCAACCATAACCGCAAGTGAAAAATTTCTATCTCCGACCGAGTAATCACGCATAGTTCTAACTTTTCTGCTCTTGTAGAAAGCAACAACAAGCACAACTACAAGATAGAATGCTACCCAAATATTATTATCCATTTTTAAAACCCCATAATAGTAAATGAAAAAACAATGGCTCTTAGGTGGTCATTGTTAAATTTTCAGAAGTTAAACGTAACCACTTAAATTAAAAACACTTTTTATATCTAGTTTGATTAAAAATTGTTCCTAGAGGGGTTGTGGAAAAATATATTCTTACCCATGCCTAATTTTTTTATTAAAGGCCTCTATCGCTGGAGTAGCTAGGATAATTATAAAGCTTTTGAACAAAAAATGTACGCCATGCTGTTTATCGATGGCGTACAAAACTGCAAAATCATTAAATAAATTACCTAAATATTATTGGCAACTTTTTATAAAAAGTTGCGATAAGTTTTTATAAAAACTCTTATGTTTACATATGGAGCAGATATGAAATCTGAAAATAAAACTATTCAAGAAATGATTTATTACCCAGTAACTCAGTATAAAATGGTTCGGGGAGATGGAGTATTTCTTTTTGACGCAGAGGGTAAATCTTATATAGACTGTGCTTCTGCAACATTTAATCTAAGTCTAGGTTATTCTCATCCAGCAGTACTTAAAGCTCTTAGGGAGCAATCTGAAAAGCTCATTCATGTGACTTCGTCTTTTCAAAGTGATCCAGTCAACGATTTAGTCCGCAAACTGGTAGAAATTTCTCCTGCCAATATTAGCCGTGTACATCCAAAAGTTTGTAGTGGTTCTACGGCTAACGAGGGTGCTATTAAAATGGCCCAGTATATCACCGGAAAAAGCGAGGTTATCAGTCTATTTAGAAGTCACCTTGGTCAGAGCATGATGATGACATCAATGTCTGGTTTTTCATTTCGTCGGTCTAATTTTTCCAATCGCTTTCCAGGTAGCCTACAGGTACCAGATCCATATTGCCTGAGATGTTTTTATAAGCAAAAGCGCGAAAGCTGTTCTCTACTTTGTATTGATCGAATAGAAGATTTTATTAAGTATGCTAGTAGCGGTCAGATTGCAGCTGTTATCATCGAACCTATTTCCGGAAACGGTGGCAATATTATTCCACCTGAAGGTTATTTACAAAAACTTCGCCAATTTTGTGATGAGCGTGAGATTATCTTAATTTTCGATGAAATCCAAACTGGAATAGGCCGGACAGGGCAAATGTTTGCTGCCCAATACTTTGGGGTTGAGCCAGACGTTATTACTACTGCTAAGGGCCTTGGTGGATCTGGTGCTCAAATTGCCGCCATATTGACCAATGAACGCTTAGCTGGTCTTCCTGCTCATGATCATTCTTTCACATATGGTTCTAATTTATTAGCTGCTGCTGCTGCTAATGTAACGATCGATATAATCCGCCAGCCCGAGTTTTTATCTAATGTGCAAAATACCGGTAAGTATATTGTTGAACGCTTGTTACATTTGCAAAAACGCTATCCAGTAATTCAAGATGTTAGAGGTGTGGGACTGATGATTGGTTTTGAATTGTCAGAGCTTAATGGAAGCCCTGCGGTAAAATTAACCAACTATTTAGCGAGCAAGGCCATGGAATATGGTCTTATTATGAGGACATCAAGCTATGGTCATGGCAACGTATTAAAAATTCGTCCACCACTTATAATTAGCATTCATGAAGCGGCCGAACTCTGCGATCGATTAGAAACACTATTTTCTGCGGAGTTATCATGAAAAAATTACTTTTGGGCCTGGGTCTTCACGTGAGAGACCAGATTCTAAGATATGCTGAGCAGAGCCTGGGTCGACAAGTATATGGTAACTCACCCGGAGGAGATGCCCAATTCGACATCGATAAGATCGCAGAGCAGGCAGTTGTAGGATATCTGAAAACACACGCACAAGAGCCATTGGCAATTTATACGGAAGATGGAGCTTTCCTTGAATTATCGCCTAATCCTCGTAAGGTTCTTGTTATTGATCCAATTGATGGGACGAGGCCTACTTCTGCCGGTCTTGAAATGGGAATGATTTCAATTGCCTCGGCTCCTATCGGCAAGACTAAACCCAGAATAGCTGACGTTGAAGCTGCTTTGCTAATGGAAATAAAAAGTGGGTATTGGATTTATGCCGATGAGCAGTCATCTTTATCTGCGAATGGTTTTAATTACTCAATACCTAGGCTCAGTCAAAATATTGATCTTAGAAAAATGTTTTGGTCCATTGAGTTTAATGGCCATCCTATGAAACTGATGAGTTCAGCTTATGCGCATTTGGTAGATCAATCGGCTAATACTGGGGGTATATTTGTTTTTAATAGTGCTTCTTTTTCGATTTCACGTATTATTACAGGTCAGTTAGATGCCTATGTTGATATCGGTAATCGTATCTTTCGTGATCATCCTAATACTGAGAAAGATTTTCGTGCTTCAGGTCGGGGGTATATTTTACATTTATTTCCTTACGACATAGCTGCTGCGGTTTATCTTGCTCAAAAATCTGGAGTTATTATTAGCGACGGATACGGAAATAGCCTTGGCACCACTGAACTTCTAAATATGGATCCTATGAATCAGCAATCTTGTATTGCTGCTTGTAATTCTACCTTACATCAAAAATTACTGTCTTCTATTAATTGGTAAACAGGGAGACACTACATGAGAGCCTTAGTATTATCCGAACAAAATAAACTAGAGTTATGCGAACGAGCCAAACCAGAACTTAAACAAGCCGACGATCTAATCATAAAAGTTCTACAGACTGGAATTTGTGGTACCGACCGCAGTGTGCTTATGGGCAAGTTTTCCGCCAAACCGGGCGTAATTATGGGCCATGAGACGGTAGGGCTTGTACAAGAACGAGGCCTGGCTGTTAGCAAGTTTAAGATTGGCGATCGAGTTGTGATTAATCCAACTTTATACTGTGGTAAATGCCAATCTTGTTTAAATGGTAGTCTTAAGTTCTGTCTTAATAAAGCTGGTACTGAAATTGGTATTGATCGAGACGGTGCTTTTGCTGAATTTATTCGTTTGTCAGAGCTATTTTGCCACCATATTCCAGATGAAATGAGCTTAGACCGAGCGGTAATGATCGAGCCTTTGGCATGCGTGCTTAACAATCTTGAATCTGGCGAATTATCTGCGGGAGAGACATTAATTATCATTGGTGGCGGTCCAATCGGTATCTTATGTGCCATGGCTGGCAGTTTTTATGGGACTAAAGTAATCCTGGTAGAAAAAGATCCCTACCGTCTTTCATTATGCCAGAACATTATGGCTGCATCTTGCCACACCTACCAAGCATGCCAGCCTTCAGATTGTCCTCTTAAAAGTGGCGATGTAGTTGTTGATAGTGTGGGCAATATGCTCGAGCAATCTGTTGAATACGTATCTAATGGTGGTCGTGTTGTGATCATGGGCTATAACAACAAGTCGATTGCTAGTATAAAACCATTGGAACTAGTTCAGCGCGGTTTAAAGATTATTGGTGCTGGTGACTATAACAGCCAAATCTTTCCGAGAGCGATTGAAATTGCTAAAAGCCTGCCCCTGGAGAAAATAATTAGTCATTATTTTCCCATGACTCGATTTGAAGATGCTTTTTCAGCCCTATCTCCAAGCAACACTTCAAATTATTCAGCTTTAAAAGTGATAATTAGACCAACAGAATAGGTAATTACGATGAAAAGTATCCAATCTACTTTAATGCCTCATCTTAATAGACCGATAATTATAGGAGAATATCCCTACTATCGAGCTAGTCCACAAGCTTGGTATAAAAATCTTAAGGCATTAAAAAGTATGGGTATTGATATTATATCTTTTTATTTGCCTTGGCGTTTTCATGAAATCAGCGATAAAACAGGGCAACTTAGCTTTGATTTCATTGGGCAGACTAATCAGCAACGCAATGTCCGCCTTCTACTTAATATGATCTACGAAATAGGCTTGTCAGCTCTTTTAAAACCAGGACCATTTATCCATGCTGAAGTCCAGCTAGGTGGTTTACCTGATCGAATATGTAATGCTGAGCAATATGCCCCCAGTCTTGGTTTATGGGGAAAGGCAATCACTTCCCAAGGGAAACCCTTGCCGAGTTTTTTTGATCCACAGCTAAAAAATGAAGTTGAGAAATGGCTGCAGGCTGTTTCACAAGAGGTTATTTCACCCTGTATTTCCCCTAATGGTCCAGTTGTGGCTGTTCAACTTGGCAATGAGGGTATTTATAGCGATGCAGCTTTGCCGCTTAGTAGTCAGGATGCTGGTTCAGTCGCACTTCAAGCTTTTATCTCTTGGTTGTCTTCAAACAATGAAGAACTTGTACCAATTGCCAGCAAGAACTCATTACATTGGCCGGCGCACCTGGAGCAATTATGGTCACGTTGGACAGGGATTGCAATTGTTAATCATTGGCAATTTTTAGCCAGCTTGTTGCCACCAAATATTCCTAAACTGGTTAATATACCGCTTGCTCCTATATCTGACTTAACAAGATCCTTGGATGCATGGGGGGCACGTTGCTTGGCTTTTTCTCAATCTAAGTATTTATGGGGTCATACCGAATGGATAGGAAATATTGCTGTTGATGATAATGCAATGGCGGGCCATCTTTTTGGTATACGTCTAAATAAATCGGAGGTTGTTGAAGCTAATTGGGGCTTCACGTGGAACGATAAAAGTTTTGCCGATGCCCATGTTCCTTTATTTCATGCGTTATTTAATTTAATGTTAGGCTCTAGTACCTGTAGTATTTATACGGCATGTTCTACTGAGTCATGGAAAAGTGAGATTAATCTTGATCCAGAGTCTTTAATTCAAGAAGGTAGTGACCCCAAGTTGTTTGATCCACCCTATTGTCCAGGTGCGCCACTCACCGAAAGCAATAGCCCGGGTCCTAATGAAAAAGGCTTTAAATTACTTTCAGAGTTCTTAGATCTATTTGGGGCCAAGTTTTTTGAAACCGAACTACGAGCAGATGCTGTGCTCGTTATTGATCCGATAATTACTGAAATAGGAGCTTGGGTAAAGTCTGATTCCCCAAGCATGTTTCAATATGTTGCAAAAGAGATATCAAGACTATGGTTTAAGTCTAATATATTAATAGACCCTGTGTGGCTCAGTAATTATGAGCATAATTCTTTAGTTGTTAATGGTAGTATTAATCATTTTACTAGTAAAAGTGAGATAAATTTATTACTAGAAGAGTTAGTAAAAAAATCTGCTGCGCATAAGTATAAAAGTTTAAATTATAAAGTAGGAATACTGCATAGATGCTCGAATAAAAAAAGTATAAATATATATGGATTTTTTAATTCTAGTGATAAAGCCGATGTGGTTTTTTATGAAAACAACTCTGTTAAGTGGAGCTTATCTATGCCACCAGCATCGGCGGTAATTACACTTTATGAAAATCAAGAACTGATTGCTTGGATCGCTACGCCTAATAATACTAAATTAGATGATATTGCTTTATCTAGCCCCAATTACCTAATTAAATACTCAGATTTTTTTGGCCGGGTAGGTAATCTTAAATGAACCTTATTCCTAGAACTTCAGTGGCAGGTTCCTGTGTCGGTTTCATAGTTATCGGTGCTTCTCAGGCCATCTATGGTCCATTGATACCATTTTTTCAAGCCAAATTTAGTATTTCTCCAGCCATGGCTGGCATGAGTTTAAGTAGCCATTTTATTGGCGCATTAGTTGGAGTACTGATATTTAATCGCTTAGATAAATTATTAAAAAATAAAATTTTGATTAGTTATTCTTATATTTTAATTTCTCTGGCGAGTTTTTCACTGGCGCTATCTTCTAATTGGAATTTAGTATTGGCGTCTGCTTTTTTTATTGGCATTGGCTTTGGTGGTATTGACTACGGAGTAAATCATCTTTTTTCTAAAAGCTTTACGGATTCCGGTGTAGTAATGTTGAATTTCCTCAATGCTCATTTTGGACTTGGTGCAGTGCTTGCTCCATTGTTAGTTGGCTGGCTAGGATCAGAAAACTATACTTGGATATTTTTAGCCCAAGCCATCATAGCAGCACTCTTATTACCTACCCTGAGAGGGATAAGTGACGCTCAAGTAGATACTAATCAAGATAAAACAAAGATATTTGATGTAAATCAACGAATAGCCAGTATTACAATCTCTTTTATATTAGTATATATCCTACATGTTGCCATTGAAACTGGCATTGGTGGTTGGGAGCCTACTCATCTTGAGCTAAACGGCTACAGTCCTCAAACAGCTGTTTTAGCAACCTCGGTTTTTTGGTTTGCACTTACACTAGGACGTTTCTTAGTCGTCCCCCTGGGGCTGATGTTTTCCGCTGCAACAATTTTCACCGGTTGTTGTATTGGCATGGCATTCTGTCTAATTTTAGCCGGTTTTAGTTTTCTTGCACCTTTTGCCTATGTAGGAGTGGGATTATTTATTGCACCGATTTTCCCGACTGGACTCGTTTGGCTCAAGCAGCTTCTTCCTCACGCGGCGACTCCTACTGCTTATGTAATCGCTTCCTCTATGCTTGGCGGTGTAATTTTTCCTCCAGCAATTGGCAAATTAATAGAAACTCTTGGAGTGCATTTAGTTCCTTTGGTGCTCTTGGTATTGGCCATAGGTTGTATATTACCAAGCTTATGGCTTGGCTATTTTGCTAAAAATAATCAGTTTATTCGCGAAGCCAAATAGGATTGCTAAAAGCTTTTTTGCCGAGATTATCTTCGACGATTAGTGAATACCAAGTCTTGTTTTTGAAAATAATTTTGAAACTCTTACTTATCTCACTCAGCCCGCCCAGCTCTGCGGTCTCAATAACTTGCCCTTCTTTGATGAGCTGAACTGATTTGAGGCCATTAACTGACTGGAGCTTGAAATTAAGCTTTAATTCTTGTTGATTGAGCAAAGCTAGTTCTTCACCAAAAATAATATCAGGAAAAATAAGTGGACCATAGCTAACATAGGAATGCCCTGCCCTAAGGGCATTGCTGAATCCATCAGCTGACAGATTGTCTTTTACATAAGCAAAGCTTCTAATTTCACCTGATAGCTCATGCCAAACATTGTGAGTATCTGTGCCTGCTGATAAATAATAGCGCAGACCATGGTTCCATAAATCCCAAGCTTTTTCTATGGTTTGCTGCTGGGTTTCTTGGTTATTGGAGTTAATTTCTATTAGATTAAAATCTTCTTTTGGGCTCTTAGTAATCTTGTTTCTCTCTACGTTAAAAAAATAACCGTAGGAAATATACGGATGGTTAACTTGAATAGTCGTGCCACCCATGCGTTTTACTTCTTGAATAATCTCTGCAAACGATGAAGAGCTTAGGTCAATACCGAGAAGAGCTGAATTAGATAGAGGAAAAACATTAAAATGACCCCAGGAAGGGGAAATCTCCATCGAAGCTAGAAATGGTACTTGACGGATTTGAGAAAATTCAAACATTTTTTGATGATTCTTTGAGCTATCATGGTCACTAATAAAAAGCACATCAAGACCAGCCGCCAGCTGAGAACGCACGACCAATTCTGGTTGAGTACGACCATCTAGAACATCACTATGATGATGTAAATCAGCTGAATACCAAGCTTGTTTATTTGGCCAGCTTTTACTCTCAACTAAAGCGGTCAAATTAGTTTGTTCTCTGCTCTTAATATTGAGTTCATAAAAAGCTCCCTTACTAAAAAAGTTCTCGCCGGAGCTAATTTTTAACCTGTAATGCCCGGGAGCTAAATTAATCAAAGCGCTGCCGACCTGCTCAAGCTCGGTAAAAAATGTCTTGTCACCAAAAAAAGCTACTACTGGCGTTTGACCATTTTCAATGGTAATTCTCGCATCTTTTGCCTGTTTCTTAGTTTTATCAATTACATTGATTTTAAGCTGTCCAGGAGCTGCTAAGTTGGCAAAATTAATCTGTTCACTGTGCTTATAACTCAGTTTTAATTGCACTGGCGCGCTATTAGAATAATTTTTGGCTGCGGCATAAACCTGATAATCACCTAGCGGCAGGTTGATACTATAAAAGCCGTACTTGCTCATAGTCCAAATATAGTTGGAACCATTTTTTTTCACGATAATCGCTGCTTGGTCTAAGAGATTGCCATCAGTATCTACTACTGTTCCAAATATCTTAGCAGTAGTTTTGCCTTTTCTTTGGCTCTCAAAGTCGAGCATAGGTGAAAAATCACTGCTGGGGTTAAATTGCAGCCAAGCCTCAAAGCTACGACTTTCATATGGACCAAGATCGTGTTTTAGATAGAGATCTTTTGAGTGAAAATCAATAAAATTAGCGTACGGTGCATGCATTCCCATGCTCCAGTCCTTATCATAAGCAGCCATCCAGTCTGTTAGTGCGCCTTCGCTTTCTCCCCGTAGCTTATTAGCTAAGCCTGGTATTTCGAATAAATAACCATCTTTAGGCCAAAGCACATAACCAGAGAGAAGATCTCGGTAGTTATTTTCTCCAGTATTAATCATGGTGGTACTAAGGTGAATGCGATTATCATCGGCTTTTAAGCTGTAGGTGGTTTCTATACGTACATCTTGCCAGTCTTTTCTTACTAAAATCACTGCTTCATCGCGACTTTGTTTGATGATTTTATAATCATGATAGCTAGAAGGCCAGTTGGACCAGTTATTGGGAATAAAATCAGCCAAAGAAACTAGATCATGGCTAATCACGCCTTCTTTAACTAAAGCCGCATCAATGATACTACCGCGAGCAACCCCCCAAGGAGGGGCGGTGTCCATGGCTATACTGATGGCGATAAAATCATTCTTCAGCGTTAGATCTCCTGCCGCAACAGCCTCGCCACCAGGAATGGGGGTTGGTCCTTTAATGATCCAAACCCCATAATTGAGTTCGCTACGGTAATTATATCCCACCATAATCAAGAAGGCTGTGAAAAATATGCCGGATGCAAGCATAGGATATTTAGATAAATTTTTGCCCATTTTCCCTCTTGCTTCATTAACTTTGCCTGAGAGTGTCGAATAATTAAGCTAAAACCTGATCTCTTAGCATTTTATTCATGCATCTAATTTCAAGCCTAAAGCTTTAGTAAAATCGTGATTATTTGAAATAACTCAAAACTTGAGCGCTCATTTTTTTTCGGCAAAGACATGCAAAATTTACCAGTTTTTTGGACGCAGCATTCAATAACTTGGTGCCAACTAGAGATTGCGCAGCTCTTGATGTTTCGCTTATAAGCACAAAGCAGGGTACAAAGGAGCCAAGCCCGATTGAGATTGAGTTTCATGATTAATCTTGTCTAATAATGAATCTATTGAGGTGAAGATCGCTCCTAAATCCTGGTTATCATGATCACGATAACGTAGCTGCTCAAGCTCACTAATAAGAGGATTTATTAAAGCAAGCAGCCAGAGATAATCAGAATTTTTTAAAACAAATTTTTTAATCTCAGCCAAAGTGCGATACACAGCCAGACTATCTTCTTGTTTTAGCGCTTGAGCAAGTCTTTTTCTCAGAGCTAATATGGCAGGCTCGCTGGATTTTTTGAGAGTCGGCGCTTTAATCTTTTTTAACAAAAAAGCAAGCGTGATAAGCCACAATGCAGCAAATAATGCTGCTATCAGAGGCCAATAATTTGGTGCACTAGGCACTGCTAAACTCTCAGCTTTAGTTTCGCCTAGAGGATTAAGATTTTTAGGTAATAAGTCTGAGTTATCACCGATAACGTTGACAGACAGTGCTCGAATAGAAGTAGTTTTAAGTTCGTTTTTATCAGTATCCCACCAATAGATCAGGCGCTCAGGGACGCTTAAAGCCCCAGCAATAGTCGGCATATAGACATGCGAAAATGACCAATTTGCTTCCATGCCATCTTCGCTATTTTTGTTAGTGCGCTGACCATTTTCACTATAAACCTGCACGCCACTCAACTTTGGTGGATCGAGAGCAGGTAGAAAAGAGCTTAGAGTACCAAGGGCTTTTATTTCAAAGCGACGCGTTGTCGCTTGATTAACCTTAAACTGAGGATCAGGCTCATCAAATGCTTCAATAATCGCTAAGCTCTTAAGTGGCAAAAATGGCTGATTGGCGGGATAATATGATGGTACATCATCCACTTGGATACTAAGTGCCAAAGAGCTGGCACTCACGCGCCTGCCTGAAGAGAAAAAACCAAAAATCCCCCGGTTGGAGTTATCAGCGATCGTCCCCTCAAAACTTATCGCGGGTATCTTTAATTCCCCTGGTTTTTTAGGATACACAGCATAAACGCGACGAAAAACTAACACTGGCGAACCATCTTCGATAAGTTCTTTTTGATCTTCTTCGACCAGGGATTCGACAATAGCATCAGCAATCTCTGGTTTAGCCAAATTGCCATTATGCAGCCGTACTCTACTCTTGAGCTCAAGAGTCAGAATAATCTCTTGGTTAACATAAACCCGGGTATTATTGCTAGCAGCAGTCACACTTACAGCATCCATGCTCTCAGCCCCAAGGTTTAGGGCTAGTATAAAACTGACTATGAGCCCAAACTTCATGGCTTAGCTCCTGTTTTTTTGCGCGATTCATCTAAAAACTTACGTTTGAGATAAAAGTTGTTATTTTGTTCTAGCTGTTCAAAATAATAACGAGCTTGATTATCAAGCGGCTTCTGAGTTTCTTCTGGCTTGCCTTCTGGCTTAGATGGCTCTTTTGGTTGTTGCTGTTCCGGTTTTTGTTCTTGGTTATGCTCTTGATTTTGCTTTTGTTGCTGCTTCTCTAAGAGCTCTTTATTGAAACGAGCATCAACATTGTTAGCATCAAATTTTAAAGCCTGCTCATAGGCAGCAATTGCTTCTTTGATTTTACCAAGATGGGCTAGGCTATTACCCAAGTTATAAAAACCATCACTGCTAATAACCTCACTCAAAGATTGGGCTGCCTGATCATATTGTTTTGAGCGATACTGCTGTGCACCTTGGCTTAGTTTGACATAGTCTTTTTGGTCACTACGTTGCCACAAACTTGACCACTCAAAAGCTTCAGCTTTAGGCACTGCACCGATTAGTAAAAATAAGCTGAGCATCCACCACTGAGATCCGTAACAAAAGCTAGCCAGCAAAAATACTATTCCCACTAAAATAAGCATATAAGGACCCATATCATGCCAGCTGTCATAGACTGTATTAGCTGATGAAACTTGTTGATAACTATGTGCCAGTTGCTTGCTCACCGCTTTTACATCATGGTCATCAGCACTCATCGGCTGCCAGTCGATGTTAGGCCCCAACCAATTTGTCTTCAAAACTGAGAGGTGTACGGCCCCCTGATCTCGATCAAAACTGCCCTCACTATTTAACAACGGTGCACCTGCTTCAGTAGCAAAGGTCCATGCTGTAATACGAAGCTTTTGTTGCTTAAGCCATTGATTAAGAGCAGATGGTGAATCATCAATATTACTCGCAGTCATGGCAATAATATGCGCACTATGAGAGCGTTCAGCCATACTGTGAGCTATCTCCAAAGCGCTTAGCAAACGAGCTCCAGCAACTGGCATAATGCTTGGGCTTAACGACTCAGCAAGATGTAAAATAGTCTGATGATCAGAGGTCAACGGCACTACAACATGAGCATCACCAGCAAATGCTATTAAAGCTACTTCTCGGCCTTGCTCTAACGCTAGTAAATCTTTGAGCTTGAAGATGGCTCGCTTAAGACGAGTAGGACTGATATCAGTAGAGAGCATGGGGGCTGATAGATCAAAAAGAATAATTAAAGGCTTTTTGCTAAGCTCACTAGGCTGAGCAATCTTTTGCCAGCTGGGACCCGCTAAAGACAGACATAGTAAGCTTAAAAATAAGGGCAACATCAAGAGCCGAGGAAAATTATGCCTAACTTCTTCTTGATCAGCTAAAAGATGCCGCAGTAAGTGCGGGTCAATAACCATTTGCCAGCCAGAGCTTTGATGGGAACGCCATGCTTTTAGCCAACAGCTTGCCAAAATAGGTATCAAGAGCAACAAGAACCATGGGCGTAAAAAGTGAAACGAATGCCACATAGTTTAAACCCTCGCCCATGGCCTACGGCGCTCTAAAGAGAACCCTACTATCAACACTAAAATCATTGTAGCTGGCCAATAAAAAAGTTCTTTACGAGGAACCAGCACCTGATTATCGATCTTTATTGGCTCCAAGCGATCGATTTCTTGATAGATTTTGAGCAAGCCTTCACTATCTTTGGCCCTAAAATAAAGCCCACCCGTACGCTGAGCCATGTTTTTCAGCTCAGGTTCAGCTGCTTCTAAATCCTCAGAAGGATTAACTGCCGATTTACCAAAAAAACTATTAACCAGCATACGTGATGCACCCATGCCAACTATATAGAGTTTGACTTTATGTTCATAAGCAAGCTCGGCGGCTTTACTTGGCTCAAGATTACCCGAATTATTTTGCCCATCAGTGAGTAGCAGCAACAGCCGTTCACCCTCAGGCAGATTAATTAGTTTTTTAAGCCCAAGACCAATCGCGTCGCCAATTGCTGTTTTAGGCCCAGCAAAACCAATCTGCGCCTCTAAAAGTAACTGTTTAATCAAGGTTCGATCAAAAGATAATGGCGCATGTAAAAAAGCCTCAGACCCAAAAACTACTAGACCTAAACGATCACCAATGCGTTGATCGATAAAGTTAAGCAAGACGGCTTTAGCTACCCGCAAACGATCGGCTGGTTGATTGGCTAGGTTTAAATCTTGCTGCTCCATACTTTCAGAAATATCTAAGACCAGCATAATATTGCGACCATTACGGCTGATCTCAATCGGTTGCCCCACTAGCTGAGGTCTCATCAAAGCTAGCACCAGTAGCAACCAGATAATCAGAAGCCCCCAATTAAGCGGCTGACGAGCTTTTGAGCTAGGACTTGATCCAAGCATAGTGGCTATTACTTCGGTTAAATAGCTGCGAACATAAGCAAGATCATCATGTTTAGTTCCCTTAAGCCAATACCACGGCACTAGCGCTAGTAGCAAAAGTCCCGCCCATGGCCAATAAAAACTCAGCGTCGACATAGGAGCTGCTCTCTTAATAAACTCAGTAATTGTTGGCCATCAATAGTAGCGCTTACTTTGAATCGATCTGCGCTTAACAGCTCAACAAGTTGCTGGTTTTTTTTATTGTTTGGCCATAAATACTCGATGCTCGATGGTAAATCACGATGAGAATTGGGCTTTTTAGCCATAGCCAGTCTTCGCACCAAGCGGTTAAGCTCAGTTTGCAAGCGGCGAGCATCATTACTAGCCAAAAATCTCTTTTCGATCAGTCTTAGCTCTAAGCAAGCCTGTTTTTTTAGGCTTGGCGCTCGATTAAACCAACGTATAAGAAACCACAACATCAATCCCAGCAGCAACAAAGCTGCTAGCACCAGATAATAGCCTGGCGGCAAGGGCCACCAAGAGGGTGGAGTTGGCATATGAATATCTTTGAGCTGACTTAATACTGCTTCATCCATAGCATTTACCATCGACCACTAAAAAGACGCGTGAGCCCACTATCGATCGCATCTGCGGTGGAAAACTCAATTTCAGGAATAGCCAGAGCACTTAGTATTTTCTTACGTTCCAAACTAGCCGTCTCTGACCATACTCTAAACTTTTTTTGCAGATTACTATTATTGGTATCAAGCATTATTTTATGCTCACCATAACGCATACCTACCAAGCCAACAACTGGCATCTGCTTTTCCAAAGGATCGCTCAAACTTAGCGCAAAAATATCAGCTTTTTTTCTCAGTTTATAAAGCCAAGGTCTAGCAGCTGTATTAAAACCCAAAAAATCTGAAATAATAAAAACCAAGGCCCCGCTTTTAACTCGATTAACCACACGCGAAAGCGCTATCGACCAAAAATCAGCTTCACGTAAAGACTCATCCCCAGCCAAACTAGCACTGGCAAGCATACCCAAAAGTCGACTCAGATGAGCACGACTTCTCATATTGGGACACTCGATCAGCTCACGCGTTTTAAAAATCATTGCACCAAGTTGATCGCCACCCTCTAAAGCTGCGTGCGCCAAACGAGCGGCAATCTTAACCGCCAGCACCGACTTAAAACAGTTGCGACTGGCAAAAAACATCTGCGGACCTAAATCAACCATTAGATAACAAGGACGATCCTTTTCTTCGATAAAGATCTTGGTGTAAAGACCGTGCAGACGAGCGCTAACTTTCCAATCAATATTGCGCACTTCATCGCCACTGACATAGGGCCGCGATTCAAAAAACTCCATGCCCCGGCCTCGAATACTTGAACGCTTAAGGCCAGACTGCTGAGCATGAGCGCGTCTTCTCATGTGCAAAGTCTGACCGACCGCACGCAAACTCTCCTGCCTTAACTCTTCAATGCTGCAAAAAATACCCTGGCCGCCTGTCATAACTCACCTAGGGTAATGGTACACTCTCGAGCACACGATCGATCACCTGATCCGGTTTAATAGCCATCGATTCAGCCTCAAAAGTAAGACCAATACGATGACGCAACACTTCATGCACTACATTATGAATATCTGAAGGTGCCACATAATCTTTATTATTCATAAAGGCCGAAGCTCTAGCACAACGATCCAAATAAATACTGGCTCGTGGGCTCGCCCCATAAGAAAATAGCGATGAAAGTTTGTATGAATAGCGATCAGGATTCCTCGTGGCCATTACTAACTGCAATAAATATTCTTCAACCGCCGCATCCATATGGATATCGTAAATAGCCCTACGGCATAGAAAAATATCGGCCTGACTTAACAAAAATTTTTTAGGTTGATGCTTAGGTGCCATAACTTCTTGGCGATTGAGAGCCAAGATACGTCGCTCGGTCTCAAAATCAGGATAATCAATACACACATGCATCATGAAACGATCAAGCTGAGCTTCGGGTAAGGCAAAGGTTCCTTCTTGCTCTAGGGGATTCTGGGTGGCCATCACTAAAAAAAGCTTAGGCAAATCATGAGTTTTATTGGCAATACTAACTTGGCGTTCACCCATCGCTTCTAACAATGCTGACTGCACTTTGGCCGCAGCTCGATTGATCTCATCGGCTAGAATCAAATTATGAAAAATCGGTCCACTTTGGAAAGAAAAAGTCGCATCTTGGGGATTATAAACCTCAGTACCAGTAATATCAGCCGGCAACAAATCCGGTGTAAACTGAATACGATGAAAATCACCCTCGATTAACCCCGCCAAGGCTTTGATCGATTTAGTTTTAGCAAGACCAGGTGCTCCCTCCACCAATAAGTGGCCATCAGCAAACAAGGCCATCAGGAGACGATCTACTAGCTTTTTTTGACCGATAATCGTCTTTTCTAGCTCTTCACTCAGTTCTTTTACTTTATCGTACAAACTCATAAGGCTTCATCCTTAGTTTTTTCCCCAAGCACCTGGTTTTTTTTAGTCACAATCGCAGAGCGGACTAGCTCAATCAATTTGTCATTATGCGATTTTTCATAATTAAGCGTTTCTATGGGTGGACAAAAATGGACTGTAATAGATTTATTGGTATTTACCATCACACTGTCTGGTGCAAGCACATCGCGGGCACCCTCAATATACACTGGCACAATCGCCTTTCCTAAACTGCGAGCCACATGAAAGCCACCTTTCTTAAAATTCAACAAACTGCCATCCCGTGAACGGGTACCCTCAGGAGCAATCCACATTGAAATGCCCTGTGCTAAGCGTTCTTTAGCAATCTCAAGCTGTTTAATTGATTTCTTGCGATTGCCCCGGTCAACAGCAATAAAACCAGCGTTAACCATCGCCGGACCAATAATAGGCAATCGCATAATTTCAGCCTTAGAAACCATCCTTAAGCTAGTCGGTACAGCAGCAAACATAGCTGGAATATCCATCCACGACTCATGGTTAGACATAAACACATAAGTTTCACCAGGCAATAAATACTCACGACCGGTGACAAAAAGACTTGAAAAAGTACTCTGAAGCTGCTGGTGCCAAAACTTATTGACATATTCATCCGTAGCAAGCCTGTCGGTATGCTTAGTCATCGAACGGGCTAAATAAGAGATGGCAATACTCATTATCCCGCCAAATAACGACAGGGCATACACCGGGCTCTTCTTAAAAAGACCCTGATCTTCAGGCTTAAAAAGCTGGATTCTATCGCTCATAATTTAGCTACCAGTTGATTAGTCGCATCGACCAGAGCACTGGTTATACCAGGCTCACTAGCTGAATGGCCAGCTTCTTCCACAATAATAAACTCAGCTTTAGGCCAAGCTTTATGTAAGTCATAAGCGCTGATTGGTGGGCAAGGCATATCGTAGCGCCCTTGAATAATATAACCTGGTATATGTTTTATTTTATTAATATTATTAAGCAGATAATTATCTTCGTTAAAAAAAGCTTTATTTATAAAATAATGATTTTCTATACGGGCAAAAGCATAAGCAAAGTGGTCATCAGAGAAATTAGCTATCATACTGTTATTTTGCCGCAGCTTAGAAGTAGCCCCCTCCCACCTACTCCAAGCAATAGCTGCTTGCTTGACTATTGCTTGGTCTGCGCTGGTTAAACGCCGATGATAGGCCAGCAATAAGTCGCCACGCTCAGCCTTGGGTATTAGTGCCAGATAGTCTTGCCATTCAGCAGGATAAAAATAACTGGCTCCCTGTTGATAAAACCAATTAATCTCGCTTCTACGAACCAAAAAAATACCGCGCAGGACCAGCGAAAAAACCCGATCGGCATGGTTAATCGCATAAGTGAGAGAAAGTGTGCTACCCCAGGAACCACCAAAGACATGCCATTTACTTATCTTAAGCTGTTCGCGAATCTCCTCCATATCAGCAACTAAATCCCAGGTGGTATTTTGTGTAAGCTCACCAAAAGGCGTAGACCTACCGCAACCACGTTGGTCAAATAAAATTATGCGCCATTTTTGCGGGTCAAAAAAGCGCCGCTGACCAGGGTCAGTACCACCACCCGGGCCACCGTGAACAAAAACTACCGGTTGGCCTTTGGGGTTGCCTGCTTCTTCAACATAGATCTCATGCAGTCCCCTAGGCATCATAAAAGAATTATATGGTTCAAGAGCAGGATACAACGCAGCCATATTTTCCCTCGCGGTTTAGATGCTTCCTGAAGAGAATAAGCACATGACCAATTGTCGCGATATGATGGGCCTTGGTTTCTTCGATCAGGTGTATAAGATCGTCATCTATGTTGATTTTTTGTTGAGGCGATATCTGGAGCTTAATCAGTTCATGATCACTTAATGCCTGGTTGATTTCTTGTATCAAACCCGCTGAAATACCTTTTTTACCAAGCTGCACAACTGGTTTTAAGTGATGGGCCGACTTTTTTAGGGCACGGATTTGTTCTTGGGAAAGCAATATCTTTTCAATATGGTTATTCATGATAAGCGCAGTTGTAAAAAAACCAATCGAAAGTGTCAATATTGAGGAAAGCCATGACCTTTGTAGTAACCGATAACTGTCAAAAATGCCGTTTTACCGATTGTGTATCGGTGTGCCCAGTCGATTGCTTTTATGCTGATGAGGGACAACTCTACATCCACCCAGAAGAATGTATTGATTGTGGAGCCTGTGAACCAGAATGCCCAGTTGAGGCTATCTATGATGAAGCCAATCTACCTAAAGATAAAGTACATTGGTTAAAAATTAACGCTGAAAAAGCGCCCAATTTGCCTAATATTACGCAAAAACAAGCGCCCTTAGCTGGTGCTGAAGAGCGCAAAGCAGAACTGGGCTTTTAGCCGTTATGATGAGGGTAATGCCCGCCTTCGCCAAAAGGCTCCTGACCAGGGTGAGGCCCATGACCGTGAGGTGAATCAATGTCGTCTACATCTTCGTGGTCATCTTCGTGAAAACCAGAATCACCCACTGATGGTAATCTCATCAAATCAGCCCGGGCAATGCGCCAAGCATACTGAACAATCCATGACAGACTGCGCTCTTGACGCTTAGCTTCGTTTTGCATTTCACGTAAAATAGTATCTGGAAAATACAAAGATCTCTTTCTTTTATCAGTAGTTGTCATATTAATTCTTCCCCGTTAATATACGCGGTACTTCCATACATATTAATACACTATAATGTATACAAATGTCAAAGTTTGCTACACAGTTAGCATTTATATAAAATGACCCTTAAATAGGGTCAAAAAATTAAGGCTACAACAAAAAACTAAACTACTGCTTCTAAATTAGATTTTTTATCAACGCTTTTGCCGTTGATCATGCGAACTCCGGGCAAGTTGAAATGAGTGCGAATTTTATTTTCGATTTCAAGACTAATCGGCTGATGTTCGCGCAGGAATTGCACCACATTTTCACGACCTTGTCCCATCTTATCTTTGCCATAACTAAACCATGATCCGCTTTTTTCAATAGCGCCACACTGAACACCAAGATCGATCAACTCACCCTCTTTAGCTATACCTTGGCCATAAATAATATCAAACTCAACCTCTTTAAATGGTGGTGCCAGTTTGTTTTTGGCGACTTTTACCCGGGTACGATTACCCATCACTTCTTCACCTTGCTTGATTGCACCAACACGGCGAATATCAAGACGCATAGAGGCGTAGAACTTCAAAGCATTACCACCAGTGGTTGTTTCAGGATTGCCAAACATCACGCCAATTTTCATACGTAGCTGATTGATAAAAATAATGCTGGTTTTAGAGCGAGAGATAGTACCCGTAAGCTTACGCAAAGCCTGGCTCATCAAACGTGCTTGCAAACCCATGTGTGAATCGCCCATTTCCCCTTCGATTTCAGCTTTAGGCACTAAAGCTGCGACTGAGTCAATAATCACCAAATCTAAAGCACCTGAACGCACGAGCATATCAGCTATTTCAAGCGCTTGCTCACCTGTATCTGGCTGGGAGATCAATAAATCGTCGGTTCTAACCCCAAGCTTTCTGGCATAAACCACATCAAGAGCATGCTCAGCATCAATAAAAGCGGCTACACCACCACGCTTTTGCACTTCGGCAATAGCATGCAGAGTCAGGGTAGTTTTACCACTTGATTCAGGTCCATAAATTTCAATAATCCGCCCACGCGGAAAGCCACCAATACCAAGCGCAATATCAATACCCAAAGAGCCGGTTGATGTAACATCAACCTCGGTCATGGCACCTTCATCATTGCCTAAACGCATGATGGAGCCTTTACCAAATTGCTTTTCAATATTTTGTACGGCGAGTTCTAAACTCTTGGTTCTTTCATTACGGGATAGATCGGGGCTACTTTCTGATTTCATGTATTTGTCTCCTGAGATTAGCTATTTACACATACGATCATCTTGTAACTTAGCCATAAAAAAATAGCAGCACTAAGCTGCTATTTTTTTATGTGACAGAGCATTTTTATTTTTTGACTTCCAGGTTTGCTTTAGCTTCTGGCTTATTAGCTTTCTCTGGCACAGCAAGCACACGACCGATATCGTCATAAAACACAGTAATATTTTCACGCTGGCCATAGACGGCATCTTCGCGAGCAACCAAGCTAATAATGTTCACCCCTGGTTTGAGGATTATACTATGACTAAATCTCTCGTTAACACCTGGATTAACCAATGAACGGTAAAGTACTTTCTTCATATTTACATATATAAGAAGCTCTGAAATATTTTTGGCATTACTAATGTCAGCAAGCACCAATCCCCTTTCGCTATTAGTCCAACCGGTACCATCAGCAAATTTCAAACTAATTTTTGCCGGTACTCGTTCGTAATTAATCGAGTAGAAATCGCTTTTTTTCTGAGTGCTTTCTTTTTTAACGGTTGTCTTTAAATCTGATTTTTTAACAAAACCCACTAAATTATTATCGGCCTTAAATAATATATAACCGTTAAGTTCACCCACACTTTCACCGCTGAGACCTTCTTTAAGAGTAGCAAGCACATAGCCCGAGCTTGCTGCTTTGCTATAAAGATTAGCCGTCTTAGTCGCAACCGACATAACACTTTTAAGTGGTTTGGGATTCTCTTTTCCGCTCACAGCGATACTAACTTTGTCACGCCAAATATCATGCATTTGGCCATCAAAGATTTGTATTTCAAAGTCGGCTATATCGGTTGCCTCTTTTACTCTAAAGGCAAAGCGCATGCTGGTTTCTTGGTTTGCTAAGAGCTCACCTGCTTGAACACGGCCAGTTTTTAGAAATACTTTGGATCCAGAATCGTTACGTAATAATACCGTTGGCTCAAAAGCCTTGCCATCACCAATATTTTTGAGCCACACTACCAACTCAACTTCTTCGCCTTTTTGAACTTTAGCATCACCATTGCCCGATTTGGCATCATCAACAAAAACCATATGAGCAAAGCTAGGCCGCCCAAGACCATTAATGGCCATTGGAATATTAAGTTCTGATATTTTTTCTTTAGCGATATCCCTGATTTCCAGGCTCAATAAATCTTTACGGGTAATGACGTCTTTGGGGATGTCAAAGTCAATGGCACGAATAATCTCTTTACCTGGCTCAATCTTGCCAAACAAAAACTCGCGTTGATCAAAAAGCGGTGTTTTTGAGTGCGTTATACCATGAACCTGATAGGCAGTAGTTTTTCCGCTATTTTTAACCCTGATACTGAGCTTGAGTTTTTCACCCGCTTTAGCAACATCGTTAGATATAATAGCCGTCTTAAGCGCATCTTTATCACTAATTTTAGAGCCTACCGACCAATCGATACCATGTTTTTTTAGGGCCTCAATGATTTTCTTTTGCTCTACTTTTTCTAAGCCGTCTTTAATATCTTCAGCATTGGCCAAGAGATCTTTTCGTTTAGGGCTTTTAGCTTTCAAAATAAACTCAGAGGCAGCTCTTACGGCAAACTCTTCTTTAAGCTTAGTTTTATTTAGCTTGTTGTACTCAGTATTATCTTCTTGGGCAGGAGGAGCTAAAAACTCTATTTCAGATAAAAATTTTTCTTCGCGACTTTTAGCTGCCAACAAGTGAGCATCAAGGTCTACCTCACGGGTAGAAGTATTTTGAAACAGACTCAGCTCTTCAGCTTTTTCAGCACTTACTTGAGAGAGCTTAATATCAGGCATCACCCCAATCGTCTGAATAATTCTATCTTTTGGACCATAATACTCGGCAATAGTAAGTTTTAAAGCAGCAGGCTCAACCGGCTGATTAGTTTTGCTCTTTTTGCTCTCATCAAGGGCAGGAAAGTCAAAAAGCATTTGCACCGAACCCTTACCAAAAGTGGCTGAATCACCAATAATAACTGCACGACCACCATCAGCCTCATCAACTTCTTCACCACCATACTTTAGTGCGGCACTGACAATCTCTGAAGCACTGGCTGAACCGCCGTTAATGAGTACCGCAATACGCAAGTTTTTATCGATTTGCCCAGGTGTCGCCATCTCTACTTGGCGTGATTGCTTTTCAGAGCCTTGAGTTATCACTACCTCGCCACCTTCTAAAAATAAATCAGAGATAGAAATAGCTTCACGCAAAAGCCCACCAGGATTATCTCGCAAGTCAAGAATGACTCCAGTCATCTTATCCTTACTTTCTTTCTTCATGGCTATTACTGCAGCTTTTACGTCAGCAGCCGTGTTACCTTGAAAAGCTTTAATGCGTAAATAACCTACGTTATTATCAAGCAAGGCATAGGCCACCGAATCGACCTTAATAATGTCGCGTTTGAGCGTAAACTCAAAGTCTTTAGTAGAATTAGCTCGCTGCACTGTTATCTTAACGCTAGTTTTGGGGGCGCCTCTAAGCTTAGATACCGCATCTTCGAGCGGCATATTTACCGCCGAATCTTCATCGATTTTAACAATACGATCTTTGGCCTTAACACCTGCAAGGGAAGCAGGAGTACCATCGATAGGTGCGATAACCGTCAAAAAACCATCTCTAACTGAAATAACAATACCAACACCACCAAACTCACCCTTAGTAGTCAAGCTTAAGTCGCGAGCATACTTGGGCTCAAGAAATACCGAGTGCGGATCAAGTGTAGAAAGCATGGCATTAATAGCACCATATTCAATTTTCTCCCAATCAATCGGTTCTTCACCATTTTTCGACTTGATAGCTAAGCCCTGTTTCTTGGCCTCAACTTCAACAAACTTAAAGATATCGCGGAGCATGAAAATCATGCCCCAAATCGAGCGCAGCGGTTCATAATCAATAGTTTTTTTCACTCCACCCAAATCTATGACCAACTGTTCTTTAATTTTTGGATCACTAGCCGGCTCAGCTCCAATAACACCACTTTCACCCTTCTTAGTTTTTTCCAAAGCAATCTCAAGTGACTTAGGTAAACTAATAACCAACTTGGAAATATAAGACTCGAGCGACTCTAAAGTTGCTGCCAGCATTGCACCGGGAACTATCCTCTCAGGCTTGACATATTGCTCCTTGGTTACCAAAGCAGCACGGGGCAAATTATTAAACAAGGCACCTTGGCTGGCTAAGGGGTCGCTTAGTTTGGCCCATAAATTTGCTGGTAGGATAAGCACCGCAGTTAGCGGCAACAATAACAAGAATTTTTTAATAACGTTGATCATACGAGTATTGCTCTCCTTAGAGGGGCGCCAATAGTAGAATATATCGAACTCAATAAGAGAATATGGGAATGTACTTTAGCTAAATCATAGACCCTTTACAATGCTCACTAATTTACCGGAGACCCATTCACGTCTTGCTGTGAAATACCATATCTAATTATGGCTTTTAACAAGCGGTTCCGGCGTAAATTACCAATCAAGCCGTAGGCCTCATTATAGAGGCTGGGATCTTTTAACAAGAGACCCAATGATCCTTTGCCGCTCTTAACATCGGCAGCAATAGCTTCCAAATCGCCAGCAGCAGTGGCAATTGAAACTAGTATCTGCTTAGCTTTCTCATCACCAAGCAAAGTAGACAGATTATATAAGATGTCATTAAGGTGTTTGACTATCTTTTGTCCTTCAGGATCATAGAGCAAGGCTTGGGCTAAACCATCACCCTGCTTGATGGCTAAGCTAATACTTTTAGCATTAGCAATGAGTTCTTTGCTATCTTCAGCGGCTTTCTTGTCATAAATGAGCTCATGCAAAATACCGCTACCGGTTTCAATCTCTTTAAAAATCTTCTGTAAAGATTTAGCAGAGTTTGCTAGTGAAGTATCCCCTCCATCAGCCATAAAGCCTTTAATAACATCACGAGCACCTGAGATGGTTTCAGTAACATTTTCAAGAATCTTTTGTGCTTGTTGCAAAGATTGATTTAAATCTACTGGTGGCGTTGAATGCAACATGGCCCCGGCTTCTACCTGAGGGTGCTCTGGCGAGCCAATACTAATATTTATCAACTTATCGCCTAAGAGGCCTTTGCTATCAATACGAGCAATCGAATCAAGCCTAATCCACTGAAGCGAACTCTTAGCAACATCCATGACAATAGTCACATCTCGTAGCTTTTGATGCGGGCCGGGCCGAGGATTAGGAAAACTAATTTTATTAACGTGACCAACAACCACGCCGGCCAACATGACATCAGCACCCAAAGCCAAACCTGCTACATTAGGAAAATGTGCCTCAATTCTGACCGTGCTATCAAACAAACGACGTTCACGACCGATTAAAAACACCAATAAAATTAGTACAAAAAGTCCAAAAGCAACAAAGATACCTAAGATCAAGTCATATGAACGTCGTTTGGTTAGGGCCATAGTTCACAAGCTCCCTTGCACAGTTAATAAAAGAGAAGGGTCACCAAGCACAAAACCCCTTACTACCGCATCTTCGCTGTTCTCAAGTTCAGCAAAGGTACCGATTTTACGAACACGACCATTGTAAAAAAACGCCACTTCATCGCTGATAGTTTTAACTGTCGGCATATCATGAGTTACCACAATGCTGGTACACTTGAGCCTGTCTTCTAACAGCATGATTAAATCTATGATTCGCCTGGTATTAATCGGATCAAGACCTGCAGTAGGCTCGTCGTATAAAATAACCTCAGGATTGGTAACAATGGCCCGAGCCAAACCAATACGCTTTTTCATGCCACCTGAAAGCTCACTAGGCATCTTATCTGCAGCATCAGGTAAACCAACCATTGCTAAAGTCATCGCCACACGGTCGCTAATCTCACCGGTATTGCTCATACCTTGTACTACTAATGGATAAGAGATATTGTCAAAAACATCCATTGAATCAAATAATGCCGCACCTTGAAAAACCATACTGATACGTTGTCTAACTGATAAAAAATCATCTTCACGCTCAAGCTTAGCAATATCGATATTATCAAAATAAATCGACCCCTCATCTGGTAAAACCAAGCCTATTAGCATTTTGATGGTCACGGTTTTGCCACAACCAGAAGGTCCTAGAATCGACAGCACGCGGCCTTTTTTGACAGGTAAATTAATCTCTTGGCAAACCTGATGAGAGCCAAAAGACTTCCTAAGCCGCACCAATGATAAGGCAAAATTAGGATCCAGTTTATATGGCTCAATAATATCAGACATCAAAAGTTTTCAATAACCTCAAAATCATCATGAGATATTGTTAGAATACATAGTTAGATATTAATTTCCAAGTAACTACTTATTACCAAAATCAACCGCAATAATGTTATCAACTGTCTCTTCACGATTTGGCGGAAATTCACGCATATTTTCACAGGCTTGCTCATTAATACCCAGAACATCTTCCTGATCGTAGTCCTCGGGAAAATCATCAAACCATACTGCACCTTGGTTAAGTACCGCTGACTGAATTCCGTAAACAGCTGGCCATGGCAAATAGCAAAAAAACTCACCCGAATCAAAAGACATACTACCCCACACACCCAACTCGTTGAAGTTAAAATCAGGCACGTGAAAATTGTAAGAAAAATTGAGACGTAAATCGCCATGTTCAGCAAACTCTGGTGGTACTTTTACGCCATTTGAACGGGCATCGAGCAATACTGAAACTATTCCCTGAGTCAACCATTCACTAAATAAGCCCTTCTTATTATTGTTAACCAAGCGCTGCTCAGCACTCAAGACACCAGGTTCATGTTTTCTAACCGAACTCATACTGAGTACGTTATCAGGCGGGAGCTCACTCATAGCTGTTAAGCCCGAACGCCATGCTTAGCTTGATATTCTTTAGCCAAATCTGACAGCGAGCAGTCAAGAACATACTTAACCGGCTTATCAAAACGAACCTTCCTGGCTGCTATTTCACGCAGTGCAGTAACCTGTTCGTTATTCTTATAGCCATCCACCAGGGGCCGCGCGCCCTTCATCAACTGGCGCGTACGTGCGGCAGCCAACAACACCATGGCAAAGCGGTTATCAATAACTTTCAAACAATCTTCAACGGTCACACGCGCCATAAAACCCCCGGCTAATAAGCAACACCAGGCACCCATAGCCCCTATTTTCTAAAAGCTCAACATGGGTGCTTGAGTTAGCAAGCAAACCTCAATTAAGCTTTATGCTAGCCCTGGTCGGTCAAAACAGATATTTTTGATGACAGGCACCTTGCTTAGACATGATTTGGTGGCTATAGTAGCGCTGGGGGTGATTATGGATTCGACGGGGGATGAAAAGCTTTAATGGCACGCCGCGGGTTTCAGTAAGCGCGTAAAAATGCTGAGAAAACAAAAAAGCCAACAATAACGTTGCATACAGTGGCTCTGCCGCTGTAGCTGCTTAAGCTTAATAACCTTAAAGTAGCCACTGGTCCGACACGGGTCTTGGGTGTCGGGTCGCCAGTGAAAAACCTACAGGACTGGTTCTTAGGTCCTCTTGGCCGACCTAAGAGCGAGAAACAGGTCAGGAACTCTCTTTAAAAGCCTGCCTCTGGGCATTTTTGTGAGAGCATAAAACAGTAGGCTAAGCGTGTAGAAGTTTTAGTCGGACATCTTACGGACGCGGGTTCAAATCCCGCCACCTCCACCATTTATTAGCCCTTTAGGGCTTTTTTTGTAGGAGCACTCGTGAATCAAAATCATCGACCGGGCACCGTGGGTTATACCTACGCTCAAATGACTCAAGTAGTCATGCCCCAGTACACCAACCAACACGGTACCATTTTTGGAGGTGAGGTGATGAGCTGGATCGATATTTGTGCTGGTGTCAGCGCCCAGCGACACTGTCGCAGTAGCGTAGTGACTGCTTCTTTTGATGAAGTGCACTTTATTAGCCCGATCAAACACGGTTCGGTAGTTATTCTAGAAAGCCAAGTGCATGCGGTATTTAACTCCAGCATGGAAATCGGCACAGTGGTGACTGCGGAAAACCCGCGCACGGGGGAGAGAAAAATCGCAGTACGAGCTCTGTCAACTTTTGTGTGCTTGGATGATTTTGGTGAACCATTAAAATGCCGGGCCCTCATTACCGAAAGCGATGAAGAGAAAGCACGCGAGCAAGCCGCATGCATACGTAGAACCAGACGCCTTGAGCATCGCCAGGAAGAAACGAAAGCCTTGCTTAATACCACCAAGGCCAACGGTGGCGATTAACCCGCTCGACTTGATCCAAATCTCTAATTGACGCTCCCAGCGGGGTAAACTTTCGCCAGCCAACATGCTCAATATAGCGCCATACATATTCATAATGTTCTTTGGGTCGCTTGTTCACCATGCGATCATTTGGGTTTGAGTTACTAGCTAAACCCAGTAGCGCATAAGTCAAACTAAGGCCGACAATAATCAGTAACTTTTTCATAAGATACTCCCGGATTAGCGGGCCATGTAGCAATGTGGTCAATCAGCAGCAAGAAGGCCTGATCCAGCTTATTACTAAAGTAATGCACACAAAGTCCCACATGGTTAGATCGGCCTCAATCAAGTTATCGGTGGCATGAAGCCATCGAATATAAATGAGGTTGACAATGAAACATATAACGAGAATAGGGCTTTATTTTAGCCTAATTTCGCCCGCGCTACTTTTATTAGCCTGTGGCACTGAAAAAATCGACGAAACCGCAAGCTATGAAAACAAAATGGGGCAAACCGAAAACACTCTTAAAGAAGTGATGCCAACAGCATCAGTCGATAACGATCTTGCTCTTAATACCATGAGCGATAACTTTTATGCATCACTGCCCTACTATTGTGACCCTAATAATTATCCACAGCATATGATTAGATCGATTGCGGTCTGCATTCCCTTCCTAAGTCAACTGTGGGGTACTTCATACGGTTACTACCGTTACCTGCCACGTTTCTTGGATCGTACCGGTTATCGTATCAAGCACCATGTTGGTCGGGTATCGAAAGACGAAGACTGGGATGATCGCTATGATCGAGATAACAAAAAACACCATAAAAAGCATAAAAAAGACGAAGAAGATAACAATGGTCCAGGCTTTAGACACCGTGGCGCTCGTCCCTAGCATAAGCTAAAAAAATCAGGGCATACTAGACTGGCACTTGCCAGTCTTTTCGTTAGGAGCGCTAATGGGTATCAAAATCGGCACTACACATATTGAACCAGGTCAACGCCATTGTGTAATGATTCCCTTACCCAATCTCTATCACAGCGAGCCACTATACATGCCAACTCATGTTATATGCGGCCAACAACCAGGACCTGTATTGTTGATAACTGCAGCGATTCATGGTGATGAAATCAATGGCACAGAAATCGTTCGCAGGCTCTTAAAAATAAACTCCCTCAAAACTATAAGCGGTACGCTCATCTGCGTACCAGTCGTTAACGTTTATGGTTATTTATATCAGTCACGCTATCTGATGGATCGTCGTGATTTAAATCGATCTTTTCCGGGAAGTTCATCTGGTTCAATTGCCGCACGATTAGCCAAACTCTTGGTGAATGAACTTATTAGCAAAGCCTCTCATATGATCGATTTACACACCGGAGCCCTTCACCGCGCCAATATGCCCCAAATTCGCGCCTCGCTCAATAATCCAGAGACACTCGCCTTGGCAAGAGCATTTAAGGCCCCGGTTATTATCGACTCACGTGAACGCGATGGCTCACTGAGACAAATAGCCAGCGATCTTAAAAAAGTGCTTTTGCTCTATGAAGTAGGTGAAGCACTCAGATTTGATGATTTTGGTATCAAAGTTGGTGTACGAGGCATTGTTAATGTGATGCGGAGCTTAAAAATGCTCCCCGTCATAGATAGTGGTGGGCCAAAGATCGAAGCCCCAATCATTTCTTCCACCCATTGGATCAGGGCTCAAGTAAGTGGCAATTTACAAAGCTATCAAAAACTAGGAGCACAGGTAGAAAAAGATCATGTTATCGGTACTATTTCCAATCCTTTTGATTTGAGCGTTACTGAAGTTAAATCACCCTATAAGGGAATTTTGATTGCTTATTGCAAGCTGCCACCTGTGCACGAAGGGCAAGCACTTTTTCATATCGCTCTCCTAGAAAAACCAGGTGCCAGCCACGTGCAAATCAACCAGCTAGAAGATTTGATCCCCCAAGATGTGGCGACTTTTTTTCCTGAAGGCTTCTAAACTATTTTTTTAGCTCACACCAAAAATCAGATGGCGCGTATTGTTCTAGCTTAGTCAATACTTCAGATAAAGATTTTTTAGAAGCAATCAAGCTTGCCAAAGTTTTCTCATATTCTAGCTTAGTTAAGCGGCTTTCTTCCTTAGTTTTATGTGCTTGCTCTACTAAGCCATCAGCGATAATTTCACCAATATGATGCGGTTCAACAGCGACAGCACTTGCTACTGTCTCTATATCTGCTTGGCAACTTTGGTAGATTTGGTGAGTTTGTTCATCATAGCTAAGCTCTTCAGGTATAAGCGAAGAAACACCCAAAAGAAGCTCTTCAGCATTATCTGGCCTGGTTTCAACTGATTGCAGCTCATGGGCAATAAAATTAGCCTCGTTAATAGCTCGGCGTGCACCGGCTAGGGTAAATTTTTTATCGTGCAAAAGATGCTTAATAGCCGAAAAAAGCACTAGATCTTCTTTGCGATAGAGGCGCTGGCCATGCTTAGTTTTTTGCGATCTGATTTGGGCGAATTCAGCCTCCCAAAAGTTAATCTCATAAACCTTAACTTTTAATAAATCAGCTATCTCTGAGGCAGAAAAACAGGTCTTGCTCGGCAATGTATCATAGGCCATTAGTTCTCTCATTGTCACACTTGCCCTCAATCTTAATATATATCTTTACGTTGATAGTTTGTTAAATAAATTGTAACAGAAATAATTCAAACTGCGTCAATTTTTTCAACTAATAACATAAAACCATAATCGACCCTGCCAGGCTTGTCGCGGGGCAACAACTAAAAAACTCACTTTTTGATAAATCTACGCCCTATTATCCGCAACAATGGAAAACAACTGATGAAAACCTTAAAAAGAGTATTGCCAAATGCAATTAGGTGCTGTTGATTGGCGCCAAAAAATGCTTAAGAGCACACGGAGAAACGTGAACACGAAACCACCAGGAGAGCAGAAAATTATGTTGTTTCGACTCTCCATCCAAAATATGATGACCCTGGTTTCCTTTAACCTCATGTTGTTTTTGGACCGCATAATACTCGCCAAACACGGGACTGCTTCACTGAGCGCCTCACTTACTGCCGGCTCTATTTGCAATATTTTTATTTTTGGCGCCATTGCTATTGCCAGCATTGCTGATGTTTTTATTGGTCGCTACTTTGGGGCTCAGGAGCATAAAAAAATCGGCCAAATCGTATGGCAAATGCTGTGGTTCTCAATAACCATAGCCGGTCTATTCTTATTGATTTCAATTTTTGGCCACCAGTATCTGCCCTTGCATAGTGGTTTTAGCAGTGAAGCTGAAACCTATTTTCGCTGGCAAATGGCTGTAGGCTTTTTGCCGGTTATCATTGCTACACTCAACTCATTTTTCTTAGGTACCCAACGCTTTGGTTTTGCCTTAATCGCTGTAGTGGTGGCAAGTTTATGCAAACTTATCCTGGTCGTACCTCTGGTATTCGGCATTAATGGCTTTTTCAGTGGTTTTGGTATTAAAGGCACTATTAGCGCCACAGCTATTTCTCAAATACTTCATATTATTATTTTAGCTTGGGTAGTTTTTAGGAAAAGCAATCGTGATCGTTATGGTTCCGGCGATTGCGCGATAAGACCTCAAGTTTTTTTGAGCTGTGTAAGAATCGGCTTTCCTCAGTGTCTTGGTACTATGCTCAATTATGCGGCATGGAGCACGGTCGTGGGATTGCTTACCGTAGCCGGTGAAAAACATCTCATGATGTATACCATTATTGATAGCCTCTATGCTCTCTTTGGCTTTACCACTGAAGGTCTACAAAAAGGCGTTCTCGCCATCGCCGCTGGTCTCATCGGCTCGGGTCAGTCAGCTAAGGTGCCTGCCTTGTTTAGAAATGCGGTATTTTTATTAGTGCCTATCTTATTGGTTTTAGCCTTGCCCTTGCTATTTTTTCCCGATGTAGTTTTATTTGCCTTCAATGACATCAGACTCAACTCAGTTGAGATTTATTCGGCCTGTTTTATTACTTGGATTCACTTTTGCTTTGATGGCTTAAGTTGGATCTTAAGCGGGCTTTTAACCGCCCTTGGTGATACATTTTTTGTGGGGCCAGTGAATGCACTGGCTTCAATCGTTTCTGGAGTAGGGGTTACCTATTTTATGACTAAAATCGTATTTTGCCAGCCTGAAATAACTTGTTGGGTCAGCGCTATTTATGGCTTGTTTAATGCGGTACTTTTGCTTATGCGCTTTCGCACATGGAACTTTTCAGAAACCAAAGCTATTGCGCCATCCATTGCAATACCGATTTTTAATCCAGCTGACATCAATCAACCAGCGCCTGCCTTAAGATTTGGCTCGCTTTAAAAGATAAAACTTTACGGGCAGTAATTTCGATTTCAGCACCGGTTTGGGGGTTTCGGCCCCGTCTTTTACGTTTTTGCCTTACTTCAAACTTACCAAAGCCGGAAAGCTTGACGTGTTCTCCCCGCTCAAGTGATTTTTTAATAGATTCGAATACTTTTTCGGTAATTTCAGCTGAGTCTTTCTTCGAAAAACCAATCCGCCGATGAACGCTTTCAACAATATCAGCCTTAGTTAAGGTCTTTGATCCATTTTCAGCAGTGTCCACCATGCCCACACCCACCCACTATCTTAGGATTTGGCACGGTAAAAAACGTCGCCAAACCAATGATTACTCATTGATAGGAGAGCATTTTAAAGGGGCTAAAGTCAAATTTTTGCCGTTAACGAACTCTGGCACCCATTTCTTTAAGGCTTAGGCGTAAAAACTCACTGATAAACTCTTCAGCATCATGGTCAGTCAGGGTGCGATCAGCATTTTGTAAGGTGAGAGACAGTGCTACCGATTTCTTACCTTCTTCAATATTCTTACCACGATAAATATCAAAAACCCGCACGGTACTCAAAATCCCCCGTTCACGGTTAACTTCATGGCTAAGCTTAATCAGATCGCCGATCAATACCTGCTCATCAACCAACAAAGCCACATCACGGCTGATAGCTGGATAACGTGAAAAAGGCTTAAAGCTTGGCACTGCTGTATAAAAATCAGCCAGAGCAGCCACATCAAGCTCAAAAACAAAAACATAGCCTAAGATATCTATCTTTTGCGCAAGATCAGGATGGATCTTACCCGCATGACCAACGACTTTAAGCGAGTTGTCTTTAAGCTTGATAGTGACACTCTCGCCAGGGTGCAAATAACTAAGCTCTGACCCATGGACATATTCAACATCAAGTCTGAGGCCTGAAAAAATTTCTTCTAAAACGCCCTTGAGATGATAAAAATCTATGTTTTTAGCGGCCAGATCAAAAGCCTGACCAGAGTCGTAACCCGTCATTACCCCAGCAAGATATTGACGTTCTTCAGCAAAACTATCCTGATCGAGCGAACCGCATAAAAGCTCAGGCTCAGGGCGCCCACCTTTTTCACGCCGCCCTAAAAATACCGTACCAACTTCAAAAAGCTTAATACTAGCTTCTTGGTTGCGCTGATTATGAATAATATTTTTTAAGAGCCCCGGCACCAAGCTTTGGCGCATAAGGCCGTAGCGATCGCTAAGCGGGTTTTTAACTTCAATTTGCTGATCTTGCTGCTTAGTACTTAAAAATAAATTGTGGTAATCAGCATTTAAAAAGCCGTAGTTAATGGCCTCGAAAAAGAGTCTGGCATTTAAACGCTTTCTCATAATTTTAAGACTTTCACAAACTTTATTATCAACAAAAGCTTGCGACTCTTTGCTCTTGGCTATAAAGCTATCGCTGATTTTATCATAGCCAATCATACGAACAGCTTCTTCGATGAGATCAATCTCTCGACTTAAATCAGGCCTAAAAGTCGGCACGCGAAAATAAATCGCATCACCACGCTTAGCCACTGTTTCTATACCTAGGCGCAAGAACTTTCTACGTAATAAATCTTGATCAAAATGCTCAGCACTAATCCCAAGAATATCCTGGGCACGACCAGGTCGCATCTGAATTTCTAAAGGATCAATCCGCTTACGATAAGCATCTATAGGCTCTCTACAGGCTTTAGCTTCACTGTTTTCCACAAGCAAACGTGCGGCATAATTTAAGGCATCAACTACACCACTAGGATCAATACCGCGCTCAAAGCGATAGCTACTATCAGTTGAAATCCCATGAGCACGTGCACTTTTGCGAATAAGCGTAGGCTCAAAATAAGCAGCCTCCAGTAGCACTGTGGTAGTGCTAGGCTTAATAGCGCTGTGAAGGCCTCCTACCACTCCGGCTATCGCCAAGGGCCCATCAACATCACAGATGCTTAGATCATCCGAACTGAGGCTCATTTCTTTGCCGTCAAGAATCACTAATTTCTCGCCCATTTTAGCGCGTCTAACAATGATTTTTACTCGCGTGCCGTCTTTCTTAAGCGCATCATAATCAAAAGCATGCATAGGCTGGCCGCGGTCAAGCATAACAAAATTGCTAATATCAACCACATTATTGATAGGCTTAACACCACAGGCCTCTAAGCGCTTACGGATCCACTCGGGGCTTTCGCCAATCCTTACATTCTCAAGCACTCTAAGGGCATAGCGGGGGCAATCACTCGAGTTTTCAATCTCAATCGACACTTTTTCATGAATAGGACCAGCCATTTCTTTGAGAGAAAGCATAGGCGCCCGGGTAGTTAAATCCAATAAGGCCGCCAGCTCACGAGAAACACCTAGATGACTTAAAGCATCAGAGCGATTAGGGGTGATACCTAAGCTAAAAACGCTGTCGCCAAGCAGTTCCTCACCCTGCTCCAGGCTTTCAACTTCAAGACCTGCCATGGTCATGGTCTGACAGAGCTGATCAATGTCAATCTCAGGTTTAATATCAAGATAGTCTTTGAGCCAATTCAAACTGATACGCATACTCACCTTAAAATTGTCGCAAGAAACGCAGGTCGTTTTCAAAAAACAGACGAATATCTGGAATACCATACCTGAGCATCGCAATGCGCTCGACACCTAAACCAAAAGCAAAACCACGATACTTCTCGCTATCATAGCCGCAGGCAGTAAACACAGCCGGATCAACCATTCCTGCACCCAAAATCTCAATCCAGCCGGTGCCCTTACATAAACGACAGCTATTATCACGTTCGCAGGCAAAACAACTGACATCTACTTCCATGGATGGCTCAGTAAACGGAAAAAAGCTTGGCCGCATACGAATTTTAGCAGAGGCAGAAAAGACTCCTTCAGCAAAAGCCGCCAAAGTGGCTTTTAAATCAGCCAAAGACACCTTGCTATCGACAAAAAGTCCCTCAATCTGAGTAAACATCGGCGAATGAGTGACGTCTTCATCGCGACGATAGACACGACCAAAGCTCATCAATCTTAATGGTGGTACTTTTTTAGCCAACATCGCCCGAATCTGCACAGGACTAGTATGGGTCCGCAACATAATATCGTCAGTGATATAAAAAGTATCCTGCATGTCACGAGCCGGATGGCTCCGGGGTATATTGAGTGCTTCAAAATTATAAAAATCGTGTTCAATCTCTGGTCCGCTGGCTTTAACAAAGCCAAGCTTTTCCAAGACTGAAAAAATTACTTCGGCAGTCTGGGTTAATGGATGCGCAGAACCATAACCATAAACACGACCAGGTACCGTCGTATCAAGAGCAACACTGAGCTGCTGATGCTTAGAATGCTGAATTAATGCTTGCTCTTTAAGGTCAAGCTCCGCTTGCAGGCCATCTTGCACTTCGTTAGCGATTTTACCGAGACCAGCTCTTTCGTCAGCAGGAATCTGCCCCAAAGACGAAAGCACTCTCTTAAGTTCGCCCTTCTTACCTAAATAAGACGACTTGAGAGAGTTGAGCTCTTCTTTAGTATTGATATCTTTAAGTTTCGAAAGCGCCTCATCTTTTAGACTCAATAAGGCGGATTTCAGATCAGGCATAACAACTCGCAAGTTTTAATTATCTTATCGAATCGACAACGGCCTTAAACCCTGGGGCATCAAAACAAGCAAGTTCAGCCAAGACCCGACGATCGAGTGTAATATTATGTTTTTTCAAGCCACCAATGAAAACACTATAACTGATACCATGCTCACGAACTGCAGCATTGATACGCGCAATCCACAAAGCCCTAAACTCACGTTTCTTTTGCTTACGGTCTCTAAAAGCAAAAGCCAAACCACGATTTACCGTTTGATTAGCTAACTTAAATAACCTGCTCTTCTTGCCGTAGTAGCCACTTGCTCTTTTCAGAACTCTTTTGTGACGACGGCGGGTAACAACACCACTTTTTACACGAGCCATTTCAACCCTCTTAAATAATTATTTTCTTAAACAGCCAAAGCTCTCATCACAAGCCCTGCATCACCAGTGCGCATGATTCCTGCTTTTTCAAGATTACGCTTACGCTTACGATTCTTATTACTCATACCGTGACGCAGGCCCTTTCTCTTAAATTTGACCTTGCCACTACCCGTCAGCGAAAAACGCTTCTTAGCAGCGCGACTACTTTTCATCTTGGGCTTATTCAGGCCACGAGATTTTTTACATCCTGCCATGGATTATTTCCTTATTATTCCCTATTAGGAAAAAACTTATGCCAGCCAGCAGATATATATATTTCCCCGGTCTGGCAATACCGACTCCCTTAAAAACTAAGCAGCGGTTGCTTTCTTACGATCAGCCCGACCTGGCGCCACAATCATCACCATCTGACGGCCTTCTAAGCGTGGGTTTTGTTCGATAAGAGCATCTTCACCTAAGGCCTGAATAACTCGGTTAAGCATCTCTCGGCCGACATCAGGGTGAACAATTTCACGGCCTCTAAACATGACCGTTACTTTGCCTTTATTACCTTTTTCTAAAAAGCGTTTGAGATTTTTAACTTTAACATCAAAGTCATGGTCACCAGTTTTGGGGCGAAACTTGACTTCTTTAAGCTCAATCTGTTGCTGTTTTTTCTTAGATTCAGCCATCTTACGGCTTTGCTCATACTTGTACTTACCGTAATCCATGATTTTACAGACCGGCGGTTTAGCCCGTGGCTGCACTTCAACTAAGTCCAAATTAGCAAGTTCTGCCCTTCTTAAAGCCTGCATGGTTGGCATAATACCGAGCTGTTCACCTTCTTCGCCAATCACCCTAATTTCGGGTACTCGTATGCGACGGTTAACGCGAGGCTCATCAATGCGCTCTTTGCCACCACGGGGCGCTCCTTGCGATGAAAAATCGCCTCCACTCGGATTTGACATGTTCGACATGCTTGCCATTCTTTCTCCATAAAAAAATACTAGTCTAAACTGTCCCTAAGCACTTCGAGCTTGGCAATGGGGCTTAGTCTAAGAGTTTAGGATGCTCACACTCTTGCTTAATGACAGCAATCAAATCGTTTAAGCCAAAAAATCCCTTATCTTCTTGAGACCTTAGGCGCAGGGTTCCGCCATTTTCAGCCACTTCTTTATCGCCCACTACAACCATTAGGGGAATTTTATCCATTTGGGCCGAGCGAATTTTGGCACCCAATTTTTCATGGCTTTCTTGAAACTCAGCTCTAATACCTGCGTCTTTCAGCGCTCTAACTAGGTTCTGCGCATGATCATTATGACGATCGCTGACGGTTAAAATCCTGACCTGTTCAGGCGACAGCCAAGCTGGAAAAGCTCCCGCATAGTGTTCAATCAACAGGCCAATAAAACGCTCGATCGAGCCAAATAAAGCCCGGTGCAACATCACTGGCCGCTCCTTTTCACCCAAATTATTGACAAACTCCAAGTCAAAACGCTCAGGGTTATTAAAATCAAGCTGTACAGTCGAACACTGCCATAAACGCCCCAAGCAATCTTTAAGTTTAACATCGATCTTAGGGCCATAAAATGCCCCGCCGCCCTCGTCTATTTTAAACTCAAGCCCAGTTCTTGCTACTGCTGCTGTTAAGCTCTTCTCTGAGCGTTCCCAGTCGCTTAAAGCTCCAACATATTTTTCAGGCCGAGTAGAAATATTAATCTCAAACTCATTAAAACCAAAAGCTTTAAGCATGCTCAAAACAAAAACTAAGACCCGATCAAGCTCACTATCTAACTGATCCCAACGACAAAATAAGTGGGCGTCATCCTGGGTAAAGCTACGCACCCGCATAAGGCCGTGCAGCACACCAGCTAACTCATAACGATAGACCGTGCCAAACTCAGCTAATCTTAGCGGTAACTCGCGATAACTGCGAGGCTTAAACTTGTACATCAACACGTGAAAAGGGCAGTTCATCGGTTTCAGCAAATACTCGTTACCATCCACATTCATAGGCGCAAACATCGAATCATGATAAAAACCCAAGTGGCCAGAAATACGCCATAAATCGCTTTTAGCGATGTGGGGCGAATAAACCATTGAGTAGCCACCGGCAAAATGGCGCTGGCGAGAAAAGTCTTCAATAATCGATCGCAGACGTCCACCATCAGGTAACCACATGGCAAGACCTGGGCCGATATCCTCGTTAGCGTGTGCTTCAAAGTAGCTTTTGATAGCTATATTTTTATGGTTTTGGCTAAACTTTGCGACTAAATCACTCACATCTTTGCGCACAGATGCATCAGCAGGACAGGCAAAAATACGTAAGTCCGCATGAGCAAGTTCTTCTTCTTGTTCAGCTTGTGAAATATTCATGGCCTTTAGGACTAGATTTCTACTGGGCAAGCAGCTCTGAATATCAGCTAACAGCTTTTCAATCGGCCCTACTACGTCTTGCACCTGACTAGCCAAGCTTTTAATGATCACACGCGCTTCGCTTAGGTGGGATTTTTGGTCTTGCCATGAAGCAAATTTTTCTGACACAAAGAAAAGATTATGCTTAGGGCCAAGCTTGCGATGATCGCGCCGTTTAGCTTCTTCTATTCTAAATAAATGGCTATCAAGCTCGGCCTGGCTCTGAAAAGCAATGCCGCTAATACGCTGCAACATCTCACGACTAGCATCAGCCCGCCAATAGCTGCCCGAAACACCCAAAATTTTAAAGGCTTTAATAAAGCTGGTATTTGGCAGGTGGGGTCCACGACATAAATCAACAAACAAACCACTTTCATAGAGCGTGACACGATCCCCTTCAATCCAATCGAGAATTTCTGGCTTATAGCGTTGGTTTTTTTCAGCAAATACTTTACGAGCATCTGTCTTAGTTAACCAGCGCTTTTTAAAGCTGATATTTTGCTTAATTAAGCTTGCCATTTTACTTTCAATCAGCGCCAAATCTTCTTCGTTAAAGGCCCGGCCAATATCAAAATCGTAATAAAAACCTTCAGCATGATTTTTAGGCCCCATTGTCACCTGAGCGCCTGGAAAAAGTTCCACCACTGCTGCGGCCAAAATATGCTCGGCACTATGACAAATAAGATCTTGAGCCTCAGGCGCTTTAGCATCAAGCAAGATAACATGGTCGTTGTTATTAAGCGGATCCTGTAAATCTTGAATAATCCCATTAACCTTGGCTACCACAACCCGTTTAGCTAAGCCAGGCGAAATATTGAGCGCTAGATCAAGAGCACTCGAGCCCAGAGGAAGAATACGTTCGCCTTCAGGAAGTTTTATACAAATATCGGCCATATCAAGCACCCAAGAAAAAACCCTGCCTAGCGCAGGGTAACAACAAATTTTGGTAGGCACGGCCGGGTTCGAACCGACGACCCCTTCCATGTCAAGGAAGTGCTCTACCACTGAGCTACGCGCCTAAAACTACTGCGAATAATAAGCCAGTTTGAGTTTTTACTGTCAACCCACGACTGCAAGATCACTAGCAAACACTTTAGAAGCTGTCTAAAAACTAAGATTCAGGCTTGAAGCCATTTTTCATATCGCTTTAGGCATAATCTGGCATTTGCAATATAATTTATTGATTGCTGGTGAATGATTTTCTTTTCATAGTTACAAACTAAGCTTACCCCCAAAAGTCGGACCGGAGTTGTGAGGACAGATTTGTCCCTAGAATACACATAAAAAGGGAATAAATAAGCATGGTCAAATCAATAAGAAAAAAGTCGCATAGTGCAGAATTTAAATTTAAGGTAGCATTAGCAGCAATAAAAGCTGATAAAACTATGGCTGAATTGTGTCAGGAATTTGGCATTATTAATAGTCAATTGCATAAATGGAAGAAAGCCCTTCTAGATGGCGGCGCTGAAGTATTCAAAGGCACTTCTAAGCCTCAGCAATCAGCTAATATCGATATCGACAAACTACACGCAACCATAGGTCGCCTCAAGGTTGAAAACGATTTTTTAGAACGAGTGCTCGGGAGGTCGCGATGAAACGCCGTGCTGAATTGGCTCGTGGGGCCTATAGAAATCTATCAGTTCGTCGACGCTGTTTTTTGTTGGGCTTGAATCGTATTGCAGTTTATTATCAAGCAGCTAATCGTAATATTAATATAAGTATGGACGGCAAAAAATAGATTTTTATATAATATCTATATTGAGCGATTTTGGCGAACCATAAAATACGAAGAAGTTTATCTAAAGACTTACGAGACAGTATCCGAGGCTAAGCTTGGATTATGGGAATATATTAGACGGTATAATCACGAAAAGAATGTATTTTCCAATCTTTCTATGTTCTTTAGGCTGCTGACTTGTTTAAATTTAGGCCAAAGTCGAGCTAAGTGCTTGGAGATAAGGGTGTAAAATTAGAGAATTTAGTGGCAAACTCTCTAAAACGGGAACTTGATTGGCTGGAAGATACTGAAGGTTTAAAAACAGGCCTTCACTTTGTTCTTAACAAAGATGGTTTAGAGATTGATTTCTTGGTAAACCTGGAAGATCGGCCAAGCTATCTCATTGAAGTAAAATGGGCTGATCAAGAACCAGCAAAATCACTTCGCCACTTTTCTCAATTTTGGACTGGTATAAAAACTATTCAACTTGTGGGCGAGACTAAACGTGAAAAGACGTGACCTAATGGTATAGAGCTTAGAAGCGCAGAAAATTGGCTTACAGAACTAAATCTAAAGCCACAGTGCTTGTGGAGTAGTTTTATGATCATAAAAAATATTTTTTTTCTTTTTACTTACTTGTCAGTGTTACTTAGCTCATGTGTCAGCTTTAAAGCTGGTCATGACTCTAAAACACAAGCTGCTTTAGAGGAGTTTTGGCTAAGTACTTCAATGTATGGTGGTAATTTTTACGATGATCCAAGCATAACCTTGCTTGATTATCGGTCTTTCTCAGCCATCGACGATGCCTTAATGCCTGATGGCTTTAGCTTTTACCCACCGCCGCCCAATCATATTGTGCCGGCCGGTACTCTGGTAGAAATTACTAAAATTGCCTACCCCACTGCTCTAGAAAAGTTTCAGCGGCCGCTTTATTCACCCAAAGAAAGTATTTGGGTTTATCTCAAAGTAGCCCGCGAACGTGGGCGCGTGAATATTTTTCGGGAAAATACTCATATTATTGTCGTGCCTAAACGCTTTAGCACTGAAGAACAAGTCAAAAACTATCTAGCCCAGTTTTTAAGCACTATCGATCCTAATACTTGGATACTTAGAGCTCATTCATCTATTCAAGAAGCCATTTGGCAAAAAAAACCCTTGGTTGGCATGAATAAACAAGAAGTTATTGCCGCTTTAGGACCGGCCTTAAAACGCCAATTCCCTAAAGAACTTGATTTAGAAGAAAACCAAGAAACCTGGCATTATAGCGACTATTTCATTGCTTTTAACGAAGAAATAGTAACCAAGGTTAGGCTGTTGGAGAAATAAATGATGGTGCGAATAAAACTGCTCTTTGGTGTGCTTATGCTTGGTGGGATTGGTAGTAGTGCTTGTTCGCGTTCCCACTTTTCTCATCAACAGTCTCAACAGGAGGAAGCAATGCATATGGCTTCGGAAAATACTTTAGATCACTTAAGCGATGGCAGCGAAGCAGTTTTTTTAATTAGTAGTCAAAGCGTTGTTGTCGATACTAAATCCAAACCTGAGGGTTTTTATATCAAAGGTACTATTCACGCCGGTAAATTTCACCCCACCAGTGAAGTCCTCGGCATTGGCGAGCTAGCTACCAAGGGCCGCTATGGTTGGCTTGAGCTCAACTCTAGGATTTTTTTCCCGATGGAATCAGATCAAAAGGCTAACACACCTTTTATTAAGGGTTATTTGACCGACGATGGTTTTGTACCGTCACTCCGCGAAGTGATTGATACGCCATAAGTTATGCGCTATTTTGCCCACACGCCCTCAAGTATAGATACTATGCTGAAGCTGATCGGCAAGAATACGATTGAGGAACTCTTTCAATCCATTCCTGCCGATGCCACCAAATCTAAGCTTTCATTGCCTGCACCGCTTGACGAACTTGCTCTTAAGCGAGAGTTGGGCGGCTTTGGGGCGCCGTTTACTTTAGTAAACTTTATTGGCGCCGGGGCCTCTGAGCATTTTGTGCCTGAGTGGGTATCGCAGCAGCTTCTTCGGGCTGAATGGTATACATCATACACGCCCTATCAACCTGAAGTATCACAGGGCACTCTGCAGGCTATTTTTGAATTTCAATCGATGGTGGCCTCTTTATTTGGTTTAGATATCGCCAATGGCTCTATGTATGATGGGGCCACTGCCCTTGCTGAAGCCCTGTTAATGGCTGTGCGCTGCACTGGGCGCCGAAGTGTGGTTGTATCATCGTTGGTGCATCCTGAATATCGTGAAACAGTAAAGAGTTATTTAGATCCCGCTAACATTCGTATTATTGAAATAGCTTATCAAGAAAGCGGGCTCACCAATTTTGAGCAGATTATCACAAACTTAGAGAACAACGACATTGCAGCTGTTGCGATTCAGTCCCCCAATTTTTTTGGCCGCATTGAGGAAACAAAAAAGATTGCTCAGCTTGCCCACCGTCATCAGACTTTTCTAGTTGGCTGTACTACTGATATGAGCAGTGCGGCACTTTTAACATCTTGGGGTGAATGCGAAGCAGACATTGCTGTTGGTGAGGGCTTAGGTTTAGTTGGGGCTCTTAACTTGGGTGGTCCTGGTGTGGGTTTATTTGCCTGTAAAAAGGCTCTCGTACGACAAATGCCTGGGCGTCTAGTTGGGCAAACTGTTGATAAACATTTTACCCTTGGCTATACGCTTACGCTTTCGACTCGTGAACAACATATCCGGCGCGAAAAAGCCACTTCTAATATTTGCACCAACCATAACTTAATGGCACTAGCCTTCTCGATGTGCTTAGCAGCATACGGACAGACTGGTTTAGTTAATTTGGCTAAAGCTAATCTAAAAAAAACCGGGCTTTTTAGATCTGCTATACAGCGTTTCAAGCTCCAGTCAGCTTTTATAGGCCCTAGCTATAACGAAAGCGTTATTAATCTAGGCTCTGAGAGCTTATTGGTAGAACGGCTTAAAAAAGCTCGTGTAAAAAACTTAGTGGGCGGATTAAGACTCTCAAGGTTTTATCCCGAGTTAAGTGGTCATCTCTTGGTCAATACTACTGAACTGCATACTGATGAACAGATCAATCAGCTGGCAGAAGTTCTGGGTGGAGCATGAGTACTTCCAAACTGGCCGGATCAGGCTTAGAGGTTGATGAAGATTTGATTTTTGCTCGTCACACACCTGGCCTGAGCGGTATCGATTTTTTTTCCCATGACCATCTTCTTGGCGATAGCGAACTTGATCAGGCAATAGGAAACTATCGCCGTAAAGACCCCTGTATCGTACCTGATATGAGCGAGCCTGATGCAGTGCGACACTACACACGATTAAGTCGCAAAAATTTTGCCATTGACATTAACAGCTATCCTTTGGGTAGCTGCACGATGAAATATAATCCCAAGCTTCATGAATGGGCAGCACGACTGCCCGGTCTCGCCAGTCTGCATCCGTATATGGATGAGAATGATTTGCAACCGGCACTAAAAATTTATTATGAACTGCAGAGCTATTTAGCCGAAATTGGTGGTTTTTACTCAAGCTCGCTGGCACCTTGTGCTGGTGCTCAAGGCGAATTCGCAGGACTTGCGATGATTAATCAAGCTCTCAAAGATCGAGGTGAGTCACGAAAGAAAATTCTCGTACCCAAATCAGCTCACGGCACCAACCCTGCCACTGCGGCTTTTTTTTCCTATGAAGTCGTCTCGCTCGATATTGGCAGCGATGGCCGCATGATCACTGAGCAAGTAGCACGCTTAATGAATCAAGATTGTGCCGGTATCATGATTACCAATCCCAATACTTTAGGGATCTTTGAATCTGATATTTTAAAAATCACTAAAATAGTTCATGATGCAGGTGGCTATGTATACGGAGATGGCGCCAATTTAAATGCCTTAATGGGTATAACTAAGCCTGGTGATTGGGGCATTGATGTTATGCACTTTAACTTACATAAAACTATGACTACTCCTCATGGGGGTGGTGGTCCTGGTTGTGGCGCTATTGGTGCTTGCGAGATTCTGGCTAAGTATTTACCCACACCGATCGTCAAAAAATCGGGTGAGCGCTATCTAGTTTTAGAAAAAAACCCGGCTTCAATCGGCCGCATCAGAAGCTTTTTTAGTAATTTCGCTATGATGGTCAGAGCTTGGGTTTATATTCGTAGCTTAGGTGCTCAGGGTCTACGTGATGTCTCACAATTCGCCGTGCTTAATGCCAACTACATAAAAGCACAATTACGCCATCATTATTATTTACCCTACGAAACTGACTGTCTGCACGAAGTCGTCTTCAGCGATGCATGGCAGAGTAAACAGGGCCTCAGTGCTCTTGATATAGCTAAGCGGATTATCGATTACGGCATTCATCCACCAACAATGTACTTTCCGCTGATTGTCAAAGGTGCCCTCATGATCGAGCCGACCGAAACCGAGTCACAATACGACCTTGATCGCTTAGTAGAGGCTTTTATCGCGGTAGCCACAGAGGCCAAAGAACAACCAAATCTGCTAAAAAATGCACCTCATCATAGTGCTAGAACCAGGCTAGATGAAGCCCTTGCAGCCAGAAATCCGATCTTAACTTACCAAGCGCGCTAGGTATTCACTGTAGCTGGTTTGGTAGTCAATCAGCTCGCCATTTCTGATTTCAATCACCCGATTGCTCGCTGTTTCAGCAAACTCTTGATCGTGAGTGGCAAATAAAATAGTGCCTGGATAAGCTATCAGAGCATTATTAAGAGCAGTAATCGACTCAAGGTCAAGGTGATTGGTTGGTCCATCAAACACTAATACGTTGGGACCAGTGAGCATCATTTTAGCAAGCAGGCAGCGAACCTTTTCGCCCCCAGACAATACGTTGGCCATTTTAAGAGTTTCTTCGCCTGAGAACAACATACGGCCTAAAAACGTTCTAATAAAATTCTCAGACTTGTCTTCAGAAAACTCACGCAACCAATCGATGAGATTTACTGCTTTGCCATCAAAAAACTTATTGTGGTCTTTAGGTAAATAACTTTGCGTAGTAGTCACGCCCCAACGAACACTGCCTTCGTCAGCGCTTTGTTCGCCCATTAAAATATCAAACAACATAGAAATAGATATTTCGTTATCACCAACAAAGATTATTTTTTCGCCTTTTTTAACATTAAAACTAATATTATTTAATAAGCCTTCATTATTTATTTTTTTACAGACATTTTTAACTTCCAATAAAATATCGCCGGCTTCGCGCTTTGGTGAGAACAAAATATTGGGGCTTTTTCTGATACTTTGTGGCAGGTCTTCGAGTGTCAGTTTTTCCAGTTGCTTGCGTCTAGAGGTAGCCTGGCTAGATTTAGAGGCGTTGGCACTAAATCGACGAATAAACGCTTCTAAATCTTTGGCTTTATCTTCTTTTTTCTTATTTTCGTTTTGCTTAAGTTCACGAGCCAGCACACTTGATTGCTGCCAAAAATCATAATTACCCACCCATAAACTAGCCTTGCCATAATCAATATCGACCATATGAGTGCAAATCTTATTCAAGAAATGTCGATCGTGGGAGATAACAATTACTGTATTAGGAAAGTTGAGCAGGTATTCTTCCAGCCAACGAATTGATTTGGCATCCAAGTGATTGGTTGGCTCATCTAAGAGCAAGTTATTGGGTTTACCAAACAGTGCTTGTGCGAGCAAAACTTTGATCTTTTCGCCATCTTTGAGCTCTTTGACTTTTTTAGTCAAAAACTCATTACCAAGACCCAGGCCCTTTAACAAAGTAGCCGCATCAGTTTCAGCTTCCCAACCGCCAAAACCGGCAAACTCAGCTTCCAGATCGGCAGCTTTTTCACCATCAGCCTCAGAAAAATCTGGTTTAGCATAAATTGCGTCTTTGGCTTTCATACAAGTAAATAAACGCTCGTGACCCATAATCACAGTATCAAGCACTAACTCTTCTTCGTATTGAAAATGGTCTTGCTTAAGCACCGACAAGGAATGGCCTGCTCCCAAAAATACCTGGCCACGCGATGGCTCCTGTAAGCCGGCAAGAATTTTTAAAAAAGTCGACTTGCCCGCCCCGTTAGCGCCAATAATACCGTAGCAATTACCATCACTAAAGTTAATATTGACATCTTCAAAGAGCTTACGAGCGCCAAAAGATAGGCTGATTTCACTTGTGCTAATCATGGGTACTTGATTCCAAAAATTTGTAGAGCTCAGACTAGCAGAGATAGACGCTTACGCAATAGAGTTTTAGTAATCTCTACTTAATAAAAATAAAAACTGCTCTAAAAATATTGATAACATGAATTAGTTAGAGGTTTTTATGAGTATTTTAAGTTTTTTCCTTGTTATCTTATCTTCGCTTGCATTGCTAACAATTAAAGCGAAATCAACTATACATGATCACTTCCCTAATTCAGCACAAACTTACTATGAAGAAGCTTTTATCGCTAGCTTTAATGGTGAGCGGCAGAAAGCTCGCGAAGCATCAGAGCAGGCAGCACAACTCGATCACGGTAATAAACACTGGAGTTATGAAGCAAAAGGTTTATTAGGACTTTCGAGTTTTTAGAGAAAATATTTCACACGATTTCTCGATTAGAACCGACTATTAGTTATATGTTTGAACATCGTAAAGAGCCACTCATTCCCAGGTCAATCTTTCTAAAACGCTTGGCGCGCAGTATTGGTGCAGCACTCCTGCTGATTAGTATTTCGCTCGGCCTGGGTATGCTTGGTTATCACGAGTTTGAGAAACTCTCATGGATTGACGCTTATATTGAAGCCGCCATGATCTTGTCAGGCATGGGGCCAACATCCACCATGTATACCACCTACGGAAAACTCTTTTCCGGCAGCTACGCACTCTACAGCGGATTAATGCTCATCCTCATCATCGGCGTCATGCTCGCCCCCATCGCCCACCGCTTCTTTCACAAGTTCCACCTTGAGCTAGACGATGAAGACTGACAACAAGCCAAATTATTTGAGCCATTCTATCATATTATCTATTCCAGTAGTTGAATCTAGATCATATGATGCATCATTTTTAATCGCGGCATTAGTAAGAGCAAAACCATTAGTTTTACCACTAGTATCTATATTTAACAGGTGTCTAGGATCATGACATATGAGACTGCAAGGGACTTACTTTAAAACCCTTGGATTCTAGATACTCCTGTGGAGTTTGTAAATCCAAGGCTTCATGTGGCCGATCCCAGTTATAGGTATCCATATAATCATGCAAAAGAGGCCTTAATTCAGCAAGTTGCGTGGGTAAATCATAAAGCTCATAAAAGTCGGTACGCCAGGTGGCGTTGATTCTTTTCATGTGCCCATTGAGTTAAGGTTGGGGGATTAAAAGAACTTGGTTAGCAAGTTTTTATTCAAGACAAAAAACTGCAGGGAAAACTTGATGAAGAAAATTATTATACTAGTTCTTATGATTTTTAACAGGCACTTATTCGGCATGAATGAAGATTTATGTTTTTCTTTATTTTCATATAAAAAAACAGATAACTATCCGAGTTTATTAGATTATCCTTATGATATAGTTTTTCTAATTTTATTAAAGTTAAAAGGGGAATATAGTCTTTTAACACTTAGACAAACCTGTTCGGTATTTAATGATATAATTTTAAGTAAGCAAGAACTTGAAGCAGATTTAGAGTGGGAAAAAGCTTTCAAAAAAATATACCTGCAAGCTAAAAATTCGCTTACAGAAAAAGAACAAAAAAATCTTTTTATTTATCATCAAAAAGAAAAAAAATGGATAACATCCACTTATTTATTAAACAAACTTATATACAATAAAAACTTAGAACAGAAAATCTCAGCGACTTCTATCACCAGAGATAATCATCTTAATTTGGTAGCAAAACCTAGTTGTTTCTGTTTAAAACATAAACGAACAGAGCATATCTGCAAAACTTACCTAATAACATCTAGCGCCATAGCAACTGGATGCGGAATTGGTTGCTGGAATTTCCTGGCTTTTGGTTATGCTATAAGCGCCTTGCAATTTGCTGGAGGGGCAATCATTGGAGCACTAATACCAGATTGCCTATTAATAAGTGTCAATTCAATATATCATATTAGCGGCGCCTCAATTAACCACCTGCACAAGTGTTATCTAGAAAAAGAGCTCTCAGAGCAAATAGAATCCGAAGATGAGACATAACTTAGGGATTGAACCTCGTCAGCCATATGCGCATCAGGGCCTACGCATGAAATTTTATATGACCCTAATAAGCTTAAACAAGCTATAAGGGTTCCGCGAAGTGGAAGTTGAGTAGAGGAGCCCAGGCCGAGCGTGCTTATTAACCCGAAGCTAATACATCGATGACAAAATTTCATGCGTAGGCCCTGATATGTGCAAGCCTGGCTATTGACACCAGTGATGTTTGACATAGCTTTGGCTCTTAAAGAGTACCAAGCTAGTACTATTAGGTTGTCAATGTGTTTAAAGTCAGCAGGTTAACAGATTATGGTGTAGTGCTTTTGCGTTATTTGGCCAGTGACTGCTCGCCAGATCTGCTCTCGGCCCGTGATTTGGCTGGTAAAAGTGGTTTACCATTACCAACGGTTAGTAAGCTGTTAAAACTAATGGCTCACCACAAGCTTATTAGTGCCAAGCGGGGTTCGCTGGGTGGCTATGAACTAGCTGTTGATCTTAAAGCTATTTCATTGTTGCGCTTGATTGAAATCTTTGAGGGTACTCCAGGGCTCACCGCTTGTCTTTCAGAGCAACATAAGGCTTGCCAAATCGGTAGCTCATGCCCACAGCGCAGTGCTTGGTTTGTGGTGCATAAAAAAATAGCCGAAGTTTTACAAGCTACTAGCTTAAATGAGCTGATCGGATCGCCGATCACAACGACTACGATCATTCGAGGACAACATGGTTCCTGATCAGCTAAAACAACTAGCGGAGCAGCCTTACGCTTACGGATTTTCTACCAATATCGAATCAGAACAGACTGTGCCAGGTTTATCTGAAGATGTGGTTCGGATTATTTCGGCCAAGAAAAACGAGCCTGAATGGTTACTTGATTTTAGGCTCAAAGCACTCAAACATTTTTTTAGTCTGCAAAAGTCTAATAAATGCCCACGCTGGGCCAAACTTAAGATCAACGATATCGATTTTAATCAGATCGTTTATTATTCTGCCCCCAAAAAAAAGCCCCTACTAAATAGCTTGGACGAAGTTGACCCAGAAATTTTAAAAACCTACGAGAAGCTTGGCATACCACTCCACGAGCAAAAGATGCTCGCTAACGTAGCAGTTGATGCAGTTTTTGATAGCGTATCGGTGGCTACTACTTTTAAAGATCGGCTTAAAAAAGCTGGGGTCATCTTTGGCTCTTTTTCTGATGCGGTCAAAGAACACCCTGAGTTAGTTAAAAAATACTTAGGCTCGGTAGTACCATATACTGACAATTTTTATGCCTGCTTGAACGCGGCTGTTTTTAGTGATGGATCGTTTTGTTTGGTACCTAAAGGTGTGCGCTGCCCGATGGAGCTTTCCACCTATTTTCGCATTAATGCAGCTAATACCGGACAGTTTGAACGAACCTTGATTATTGCCGAAGACGATGCCTATGTAAGTTATCTTGAAGGCTGCACTGCCCCCATGCGTGATGAAAATCAGCTTCATGCTGCTGTGGTTGAACTGATTGCCTTAAACAACGCTCAGATCAAATATTCTACCGTGCAAAACTGGTATCCCGGTGATCAAGAAGGCAAAGGTGGCATTTATAACTTTGTCACTAAACGCGGTATCTGCCAGGGTAGCAACTCAAAGATTTCTTGGACTCAAGTTGAAACCGGTTCAGCTATCACCTGGAAATACCCTAGCGTCATTTTAAAAGGTGATCATGCAGTTGGCGAGTTTTACTCAGTGGCCGTCACTAACAATCATCAACAAGCCGATACCGGAACGAAGATGATTCACCTAGGCAACCATACCAAAAGTACCATTATATCTAAGGGTATTTCAGCGGGACACAGCCAAAATACTTACCGTGGTCTGGTAAAAATTGCGGCTAAGGCTTCAGGTTGCCGTAACTTTTCCCAATGTGACTCTTTGCTTTTTGGTGAAAATTCAGGAGCCCACACCTATCCTTATATAGAAGCACACCACATGAGTGCTCAGGTTGAGCACGAAGCGACTACCTCAAAAATCTCTGACGAACAGCTTTTTTATAGCCGTTCTCGAGGTTTAAGCGATGAAGATGCTGTCAGCATGATTGTTGGTGGCTTTTGCAAAGAAGTCTTTCAAAAACTGCCCATGGAGTTTGCCGTGGAGGCGCAGAAATTACTCAATATCAGTCTGGAAGGAGCAATCGGCTAATGGCTAATCTCTTAACAATTAATAATCTTCACGTCAGTGTCGACCAGCATGAGATTTTGCGCGGCTTAAACCTAGAGATCAATAAAGGCGAAATCCATGCCATCATGGGCCCTAACGGCTCAGGCAAAAGCACTCTTGCTTATACGCTGGCCGGCAAAAATGACTATCAAGTAACGACTGGTGATCTTGAGTTTTTAGGCCAATCGATCTTGAGCTTAAGTGCTGATGAGCGAGCACGTTTAGGTATATTTTTGGCTTTTCAATATCCCGTAGAAATACCTGGGGTTAATAATGCTTATTTTTTGCGGGCGGCATTAAACTCGCTCAGAAAATCGCGCGGCCAAGAAGAAATTGATGCGGTTGATTTCTTGCAACTGCTAAGAGCTCACTTGAGCAAGCTAAAAATGGATGAGCGTTTTTTACACCGAGCCGTTAACGAAGCTTTTTCCGGTGGCGAGAAAAAACGCAATGAAATCTTGCAAATGTCTATTTTAGAACCCCGTTTATGTATTTTAGATGAAACTGACTCGGGTCTTGATATTGACGCGCTTAAAGTCTCAGCTGACGGCATTAATGCTTTACGTAATGAAGAACGTGGCATGATCGTCATCACTCATTATCAGCGTCTGCTTGATTATATCACGCCTGATTTTGTCCACGTTTGTGTTGCTGGCCGCATTGTTGAGTCAGGCGACAAAGATTTAGCCCTTAAGCTTGAAGCTCATGGCTACGATCACTTTATTGCCAAGGCTAATAACCATGGCCTAGAGGTGATCAGTCAATGAACATAAGGCACATCGAACTTAATCAAGAGCCTGTCGATATAAAGATAGCAACAGGTACTACTGGCCACATCTTGGCCACCACCAGCGGTCTAGAAAATAGCTTGAGCATTAGCTTAGCTAAAAACTCCAGTCTAAACTTTTATCGCCTAACTAAACTTGATAATAAGTATCAACAACAGTCTCAATCTAAGATTTTCTTAGCTCAAAACAGCTGTCTTAATTTTTACGATATTAATTTATCGCACGGCCAGCTTAATAATATGATCAATGTAGATCTGTTTGAGCCGCAAGCTCAGGTCAAATATTATGCTTTAGATCAGTTGTTAGGCAACTCTCACAGCCACACTGAACTCATGATCAACCATAAAGCTCCTCATACCTTAAGCGAGCAGTCAGTGCGCGGTATTTACGCTCAACAGTCGCAGGGCTTTTTTATGGGCAGAGTTATCGTTGATAAATATGCTTGCCAAAGCTCGGCTAAACAGCGCTATAAAGCAGTTTTATTGAGTGACCAAGCTAAAGCCCACGTTTTACCGCAGCTAGAAATCAATAATTTTGATATTGCCGCCCAGCATGGGGCTAGTATCGGCGAGCTCGATGCTAATAGTATATTTTATTTACAATCACGAGGCCTGAGCTTAATAGAAGCTAAAACCATGTTAGTTAAAAGTTTCATCGCAGATATTATTAATAACATAGCTAACCTAGATATTAGTGTAAATATTTCCCAACAGATAGACGAGGCGATTAATCAGGCTTTAGGGCTGAAATCATGAGTGATTTTAATGTCTACGAAGTTCGCAAAGACTTCCCCGGTCTTGCTCAACAGGTTCATGGTCAGCCGCTAATCTATTTTGATAATGCAGCAACCGCTCAAAAACCTCAGTGCGTAATCGACGAAGTAAGCAATTATTACCAAAAATATACCAGCAACATCAACCGAGGCGCTCATTACTTAAGTGACATTGCCACACAAAAATATTGTGAGGCCCGCAGTACTATTGCCCGCTTTATCAACGCATCTGATGCTAGTAATATAGTTTTTACCCGTGGAACAACAGAAGCAATTAATCTCGTAGCCCATAGCCTTGGCCGTTGTCACTTAAGTCCAGGCGATGAGATTATCCTCACCGAAATGGAGCATCACGCCAATATTGTCCCGTGGTATCTCATCGCCAAAGACTATCAACTTAAGTTACGAGTAGCGCCGGTTCTAGATAATGGCGAGCTTGATATTATCAGCTTTAAAAAGTTATTTAGCTCACGTACAAAACTTGCAGCATTCACACATGTATCTAACACTTTGGGAACGATTAACCCTGTTAGTGATTTAATAGCTATTGCTAAAAGCTTTGGTGTGCCGACTTTGATCGATGGCGCCCAAGCTCTCCATCATGTACCGATAGATGTTAAGGCGCTTGAGGTTGATTTTTATGCTTTCTCAAGCCATAAAGCTTATGGCCCATCAGGTATTGGCGCACTTTATGCTCTCAAGCATTGGCTTGAGAGCTTTCCACCTTATCAAGGTGGCGGTGATATGATCGCCCAGCTTAGTTTTGAAAATATCAGCTTCGCCCAAAGTCCAAAAAAGTTTGAAGCAGGTACGCCCAATATTGAAGGCGCTTTAGGTTTTGCTCGTGCTCTCACTTACTTGGAAAGTATTGGCCTTGCCAAGATCTATGCCTACGAGCATGAGCTTTCCCGCTATATGCATGAACAAATCGCTAAACTTAAGCACGTGAAGCTGATTGGCCAGGCCCATCATAAAGTAAGCTTAATATCTTTTACGATAGAGGGTGTTCATCCTCATGATGCTAGTTCAATTTTTGACCGCCAGGGAATTGCCATTCGAGCCGGTCATCTATGCACCCAACCGATCATGAAACGTTTTGGTGTGAGTGCCCTTTCCAGAGCAAGCTTGGCCTTCTACAATACTCACGAAGAAGTTGACCAGTTTATTGCGGCTTTTGAGCAGATATTTAAGGTTTTTAAGCTATGAACGATATCGATAATTTATACCAAGAACTGATCATTGATCATGCGCGAGCACCTAAAAACTTTGGTAGCTTGGCAAAGAAAACCCATTGGGCCCACGGTGACAACCCGCTGTGCGGTGATATGATCGATATTGAACTGGTGCTCAATGATGGTGTAATTGCTGATATCGCATTTAAGGGTGATGGATGCGCTATTTCTAAAGCCTCTGCCTCACTCATGACAGAAGCAGTAAAGCATAAAAGTTTAGCAACAAGCACTGAGATCTTTAAAGCTTTCCACGCCTTGCTGGTAGACAATCAAGAGCCTGCTATCAGTCTGGGCAAGCTGGTGGTTCTATCAGGAGTAAAAGACTTTCCCATGCGCGTCAAATGCGCCACTTTATGCTGGCATACCCTTAATGCCGCGCTAAGGAGTGATTATGTATCGCATGACCGGCACTGAAGTTGAACTAAGTCGGGATGTCGCAAGTATTATTATCCCTGATGGTATAGCTTCAAGCATTAATCAGCACGAAAAAGTCTATATTCAGCATGTTTTAGGTGGCATGTTCACCGTGCAAACTAACAATGGCTTTTTGATGCGTATTGACGGCAAAGACGCCGATGCCTTAGGTCAGCCCATCCCAGATGAGCGTAGGGAAATAAGCCCCGATGAAGTCCGCACTAAAGGCATGGCTGCTTGCGTAACTGAGCAATTAAAAACTTGTTATGACCCAGAAATTCCTGTGAACATTGTCGATCTGGGCCTTATCTATGAATCAGAAATTAAACCCGCTGATAATCTAGGAAAACTCTTTCTTATCCGCATCGAAATGACCCTCACCGCCCCTGGCTGCGGTATGGGTGAAGTGCTTAAATCTGATATCGAAAAGAAAATCCGTGATATCCCTGGTGTAGCTGACGTCGTCATTGATTTAGTCTTTGATCCACCCTGGGAATCAAGCCTCATGAGCGAAGCCGCCAAATTACAGCTGGGATTTTTATAGCTATTGTTTATCTAAAGAAAGATCGCAAGCATATGAAGCATCTGGATACGAGAAATTGATCGTCACATCAGCTGATACGGAGATATGATCAAAATTGGTTTCAACTACGGGTTCATCCGAAGCTGGACTTCTTTCCATGTAGCTCGACTTGGAATAGCTCACGCGGCTTAAATCATTCACAGCAGTAATACTCGTACGTTGAAGATCAATCCCGCAGCGTTGCGCGCAAATACCGAACTTAGCTTTAGCATCTGCAGAAGCTAAGTCTAAAGCTTCTAATACCATCGCGGCCTTAGTTTTTTGACATAGGTCCGCACTAGGGCTGCCAATATTGACAAAGGTTATAGCGTCAACGCCTTCAGTTTCGCCAGCAGCAAAAGTTCCGAGAACCTTTTCTTGGATAGCAGCGAATATGCGCGAAAAGCCCGCTACATTGGCAGTCTTGAAAATAACTTCGGTGGTTTGTTGAAAGGTATTTCTGCAGACGGTTATAGGTCTATTGTCATCATAAATCGTTCTTGAGTACGCAGACGTGAAGCCACCATTGCTAATAAGACGGTCAATTCCGTTCGATGAATCGATAAAGGGCTTAATAAATTCTTGAATCTCAATGACGGCCTTATTATTGTTTTTCATTGCTTCTGATGGAGAGGCGTAGCATTCAGACTTTACCGAGAAATTTACTATAGTAAACTCAGCTGGATGACTTAGGGATGCAGAGCCCGTAAATGCTCCTTTGCCAGCGTGGGCTACAATAGAGATCATGCTCAGAGATAGAAGAGGCAAAAGAACGCGCTTCATAGATTCTCCCTTACTTTATGCAAAGTAGTGAGCTCTCTTGATGAAAGCTCACCATGAGAACACAAATCGCGTTTTTATTATTCAGTTTATCCCACTCCAGATCTAATTTTTTTGAGTAAAGTCAACTAAAGCTTTGGTCATATCATCTCCAGATATTTACTTGCTATATATCTCTAGAGAGCTTCAAGCGCTCCCTATTATCAGTTATCCCGCTCAAATACGCTATCAAACACAAGATCGGCCACTTGATGGCCCTGATCAATGCCGGCGGTCTTATCAAAGGCCCAGTGAATACCTAGGTACATGCGGCTTTGGCCATTTTCTTCTTCGGCTTCAGAAAATGAGTTAAAGGTGCGGGGTTTTAAGGGACGGATACTGCCTTGGTTATCTTTGGTTTCGCCGTTATATTCATCTGACACAAAGGTGAACTTAATATCATCACGGCCATAAAACTTGCGTAAAATTTCAAAGACAGCACCGCCAAAAGTCGCATGACCAGAAGGGTATGCAGGAAAGGGTGGTGTAAAATTAGGACCACTTAAGTTAGACGCTGGAGCACCTAAAGGGCTGTAGCCAGCATCTTGAATGGTTGCAGCATTGCCGTCAGTATCAGCTTCTCTAATCGCAGTAATCGGCCGCCAAAAATCATAGAAATATTTTGATTCCCAAGCAGCAATACCAGCATCAGCCATCGCTACGTTGATCAGAGCTAAGAGCCTCGCAAAATCATTAAACTTGGTGCCATTTTGCTGGGCAATATGCACCACTATCTGATTATAAAGCCTAGGCGGCGCACATAAACTAGGTGTACCATCGTAGGCCCAATAAATACCTATCTCGGTCTGACTAGTCGTACGAGTAGTTGGTGTATTAATGACATCGCCACCTACTGACTTAGTCTCATTATAAGCAGTGGCATATTCAGGGCTATTAAGAGCAGGTGGAGGATCAACTCTAAACTGAGAGGCACTATTCATAACAAAGGGTCTTACCGTCTTCCAATTAGCCCCCAAAGCGATTGGGATCAGGCTAATCGGGTCCTGACGCCAATGCCCTGGATCGTTGCTGGTAATATAATCAACACCAACTATCGGCTCAGCATGCTGGGAGCCGTCGTTAGCCCGAAGGGCCAAGATTTTCTGGGCAGCCTTTTTGCCGAGCTTAATCCCTCTCGATTTTGCAGCCCCATCATCAATGTTGTTAAGATCATCATCAAGCTCTTCTGCAAAACTATCGGCTTGTGATGGATATAGGGCAAGCAAAGTATCATGAGCTGCTTGTGCGATTGCTGCCCGCATCGATGTTTCTTCGTTGACGCGATTTATGTCGGTATAACTCTTAAAACCGCCATCAATAGCATTAATGGCATCAAAAATAGCAATATGAACAATGGCCATGGCACGACTAGAGCGACCCGGACCTAGCTGCTCACCAAAAACACGATTTTCACCTGGTGCCACCGGAGTATGATCCAAACCTGAGGCGTCAACCGCAATCTGATTCCAGTTAAGCAGCCAACCAATTGGATAAGGCTTAGGTTTTTTATCCCGTTTTACTGGTCTGCTAAGCCAAACCGGCGCCTGAAACCCCCCGCCCCAATAAGCGTTCAGCGTCGCTGCCGGAGGGTGATTAGCCACAAGACCTTCTGTCTTCAACTCAACTGACACTTTGGGTGATACTGCCTGATCAAGGCTAACTTGTTTAGCATTGATATCTTTGTTAGAGTCTTTTTTAGTACAAGATATCAGCATAAATATAAAAATCATGATTATAATATTTACTTTATTCATGCCTAATACCCATATATTTTATGTTTAACTTATCTCTTATATTATGCAACAAAAATTATAAACCACAAGTTTATGGCTCTTGATCTTCTATTGGGTCAGCAACGACTGCTTGCACGGGTATAAATATACGAAGTGCAGAAACTTCAAATTGATCCCCACGGTTTGGTTTATTGGCAATAATCTGAAACGCATTCTTACCACCAACCAAAGCATCAGTCTCAGACCTTATAGTAGTTAAATATTGAGGATCTAGCTTACTCAAGTAATACTTAAGTGCAGAAACACTTTCTTTCGTTTGGGGCTTTTTTGCGATCGCCAGATGTAACTTAATGAAATCAAGATTACCGGTATTGCTATCGATGTCGGCTACTTGCTTGGCTGTTATTTGATCAGTAACTAGTACTTGCACATAGAACAAGACTTTTTTCCAATTGGTGTCTGGCTTAATAACTTCGTTTTTAAGCATCTCTAGAGTTATTTTTCCAGTTTGTCTCACTGCTGGAAGCACCTTATCTTTAGTGCGATGAGCCATTGACCAGGCCATTGCTGGTGAGTTTGCATCAGTAAGCAAGATAGTTAATATGCTCTTCAGTTGCTCTAAGTCGCTTCTTTCACGCACACTATTAAGAAAATTAGCTAGTTCAGTAGGCGCTATGTTAGTGATGGTCTGATCACTGACATGGGGTAGCATAAGAGTAATAATTTCACTATGTTGTGGTGAAGAAGCATGTTGATTTAACAACTCAAAAGGCGTCATGCTGGAACCTGGCAAGTTAAGCTCAACAGCAATATCAGATATATTATCTAAATAATCGTTCCAAATATTCACTAGTTCAGTATCAGGCACAAGCTTAGCCAAAAAATGACTAAAACGATCAGCAACACCATTTTTGGCTCTCATATTAGCAAGAACCGGCACGGTCGAGGCACGATTTTTTACTACCATATCGTAGAAAAACTTAAGTTTATTGACATGACCAGCCTGGGCAGCATCGACTACCATCTGTTTACTAATATCGCTCTTGAGTAAACTGTCTTTAAAAACATCCAGTAACTGGTCCTGTGAATCAGCAATGGTTTTTGTCTGCTCACTTGCAACCCAATCAAGAACCGTATCTTTCACTGTATTATTGACACTATTAAAGGCTTTCTTCATTAAGATTTTATCGCCCTTGATTAAGAGTGCTGCCAGTATTAGCTTGATTTCGTCTTCATCTGATTCTGCTAGCGTAGCACTATCACCATAATGAACTAGGTCTTTAATTAGCTCTTGGCGATAGTCTAGCTGATCACCCGCTACCGCCCGGCTGCTGCTAGCTAAGATTGCTAAGGGTTTTTGACTAGCACCCATTTTGTCAATGATTTTATTTGTTTGGCTGACTTTACTCAGCCAATGCTTAAAAATCTCATGGGTCTGCTCGAGGCTTGGTAACAGTAAAAGCTTATGGATAAAATAGTCGTTGGTGCTATCTTTTAGCTCAGCTAAGATTTCTGCCTGAGCAGGGTTGGTCAGCAGCTCGTAGACTTGAGCTTTAAGTTTATCCAAGTCGGCATTAGCTGGCCCCTTGGCTGCTTCATCAAAAACTACCTGAGCACTAAGAATATTAAGATTGTTATTATTTTGCTTAAAAGCATTGTCAAATAAACCAGAACAGGCACTAATCAATACTACTGATATCAACAATAAACCTGCAATAAAATATCTAACTAAAGCGTTCACCGATTTACCCATATAATCTATACTACTTATTTGGAAATATCAGCCTATAAGGCTTTTTCCATCTTGAAAACTACGTTCTGCTGAACAGGTCAAAGTCATTATAAATTGATATATTAACTGAAAGACACTAAGCTTAAGCTGTCCTCTCTTCCCCTGGCAGAAATATCGCATAAGACGACCCATCTATTTAAGCAGCTCGGCAACGGGAGACCCACAATTTGGAAAAGTACTTATTAGCCGCCATGGCTATCTATATTGTCGTCATGTTAGCCGCTTCTCTTTATGCTCGCAAACGAGTCAAAAGTGAAAGCGATTTTTTAGTGGCAGGCCGTAGGCTTTCTTTACCTTTTTCATGCGCAACCTTATTCGCTACTTGGTTTGGTGCTGGCACCTTGCTTACCGCTACCGATGAAATTCGCAATGAAGGTTTAATGGCTGCAGCCCTTGAGCCCTACGGTGCTGGATTTTGTCTCATTATTGCTGGTTTATTTTTTGCTAAGCCCTTGTGGGAAATGAAGCTTCTTACCATCGGTGATTTTTTCCGCGTCAAATTTGGTGGTCGGGTAGAAGAACTGTCGATTTTTCTTACCACGCCCGGCTATATTGCCTGGATCGCAGTCCAGCTGATGGCCTCAGCCCAGGTACTTAATATTTTTCTCGGTGTACCAGTACTGCTCGGTATTAGCATAATTTGTTTAATAGCCATGGTATTTACTTTACTGGGTGGTATGTGGTCGATTGCCATTACCGATTTAATACAAATGGTGTTAATCGTGGCCGGGCTCATAGCGATCTTTTATGGAGTTATCACGGTATGGGGCCACGGATCTTTCTCCCATGGTCTTAGATCGGCCCTAGCTGATATTAAGTTGGTTGATATTCTCAGGGTTGAACAAGATCAGCTTAAGCAGGGTTTTAAGTTTATCAACGTCTTTTTGATAGCAGCCTTAGGTAATATTCCCGGTCAAGATTTTACCCAACGAGTATTTTCAGCTAAATCATCAAAGATCGCTAAAAAAGCTTGTCTCATTGCCGGCTTTTCCTATGTTTTAGTCGGTACGCTACCGGTATTTTTGGGTCTCGCCGCTAATTATCTGATGCCAGCTAATCGCGATAACTTCATTCTTATCACTATGGCCAAAGAATTTGTCAGCCCTGCTTTTAGCATCTTATTTATTCTGGCTATTTTAGCTGCGGTTTTTTCTACCCTTGATAGCTCCCTGCTGGCTACCGCAGGTCCTCTTTCTCACAATGTAATCAAGAAATATGTGTCAGCCGATTTCTCTCTACTCAAGCTCTGCCAAATTTGTATTGTTGTAATTGGTATTATTAGCATCATGGTAGCGTCTTTAGGTGAGCGTATTTATGTCATGCTTGAGGCGTCTTATTCGTGTAGTCTAGCAATATTTTTTTCGCCACTTGTCATTGGCCTCTACGGTAAAAAACATGTGCCAAACGCTGCAATCACTGCCATGATCACCGGTGCTGTTGTATGGAGCTTAGATATTTTTTTTATTGATAGCTCCTCCCCCTTGCCGGTTATTGCCGCTTTATGCTCTTTTGCTAGCTATTATCTTTATGTTTGGTTATTCGATAACAAGGATCCATCAGATGAAATCGCTGCAAGAACAGTTCGCTCCCCATAATCAGTGCTTTGGCTGCGGACCCATCAATAGTATGGGACTTCGTATCAAAAGTTTCCCGCAAGGGGAAGAGCTCATCATGAGCTTCTGGCCCGAGCACCACCATCAGGCTTTTGAAAATATCTTAAGCGGCGGTATTTGTGGCACCCTACTTGATTGCCACAGCAATTGGTGTGCGGCCTACTCTATCATGAAGCATACCAATCAAGAGAGCCCGCCATGTACGGTCACAGCTAAGTACAGCGTGCATTTAAAAGCTCCCACACCCATGAATAAAGAACTCAAGCTAATCGCTCGGCCAACTTTAGTCAGTGAACGAAAAGCTGAAATATATGCTGAAATCTCGGTAGACGGACAAATTACCGCTACTTGCGAAGGTCTTTTTATTGCCGTATCACCAGGACATCCTAGCTACCATCGTTGGTAAAAATCAAGGTATCACACATATAAAAATCTCAAGCACTGAGATTATCTAATATAAATTTATATTTTGCTGATAGTCTAATTTTTATATTATAAATTCTAGACCATCAAGATTTTTGGTTTTGGTGGTTCTAGAGGCTGGCTGCCTCTATTTGGAGGTTCCATGTCCCGTTCGCTGATTAGTCCTCTAACCATTTTCTTAAGCTTAGCAGCTATTCAGTCCTACGCGATAGAACCTGCATCGGTCAAAGGTCATTTATTAGTTCGCATCGATCCTCATCAATCAATTAAGGCTTTGGCAGGCACTGCTGCCAAAGTCGGGGCTAAAAATATTAAAAGTTTTTCTTTAGTAAAAGGGCTTAATTTATATAAATTAAACGACAATACCGATTTTTTGACTGCTCAGCGAGCCTTTCAAAACAACAGCGCAGTATTATATGCTGAACCAGATTATATCTACCATACTTTCGTCAATGACCCGAGCTATGTTAAACAGTGGGCTTTAGAAAATAAAGGCCAAACCGGTGGTAAGGCCGACTCTGACATCAACGCTGAAAAAACTTGGGAACTCCAAAAAGGCAATCCTGATGTGGTTATTGGCATTATCGATACTGGCTTAGACTATACTCATCCAGATTTAGTAGCCAACATGTGGCACAACCCTGGCGAAATCGCCGATAATTTAAAAGACGATGATCAAAATGGTTACGTAGATGATATCTACGGCATAAATTCTATTGCCAATTCAGGTAATCCCATGGACGACAACATGCACGGCACTCATGTGGCAGGTACCATTGCGGCAACCGGGGATAATAATATCGGCGTTATTGGCGTAGCCCCTAATGCTCGTGTGGCTAGCTGCAAGTTTCTCTCCAGTGAAGGTTCAGGTGGGATTAGCGATGCTATTAAATGCATGGAATATTTTGCTCAACTAAAATCACGAAATATTAATCCCGTAAACATTGTCGCTACCAATAACTCGTGGGGTGGTGGAGCGGCATCACAGGCTTTACTGGATGCGATTAAAGAACACGAAGCTTTAGGTATCTTATTTATTGCTGCTGCCGGTAACGAAAGCAACAACAACGACATCAACGACCGCTATCCTTGTAACTACAACGTAGAAAATGTCATATCAGTTGCCGCGAGCGACCATGATGATAACTTGGCTTCATTTTCTAACTACGGCAAAAAGACCGTTCACGTGGCGGCACCAGGGCTCAAAATTCTCAGCACCGTTCTTAATCATGGCTACGCTGAACTCAGTGGTACTTCCATGGCCACTCCCCACGTCTCAGGTTTAGCGGCCTTAGTGGCCTCGCATTTTCCCAATCTTAATTATGCTGGCATAAAAAACTTGATAACGACTGGTGGACAAAAAATCCTTGCAGCGAGCACTACTACCATCTCTGGCCGACGTATTCGTGGTGCCGATGAGCTAGGAATAGGCTCTCTCACCTGTGATAATCAAATTTTAAATATCAGACAGTCACCCAAATCAAGCACTCAAAATATTAACTTTGGTGCCAGTATCTTATTGTCAGCCTGGCGCATAAATTGTGCTAATCCAGCCGGACCAATCACTGTTTATGACAGCGATGGTCTTAAACTTATGCTAGATGACCAGGGCCAAAACGGCGATGTTAAAGCCAAAGATGGTATCTACAGCTTAGTTTGGCAACCAAACCAAACTGGCAGCTATGCTCTCAACTTTGGCGATAATGACATCGTTACAATTAACGTCAGCGAAAATAATGCCTTTAGGGCCTATAAAGCAGATAATTTGGTCGCTTATGAATACGATATCATCGATGGCCTACGGCTTGGAGCCACTGATGAAAGTGTGCATGCGATTATTTCACCATTTCCTATTCATTTCGGTGGCGATCGAGCAGGATTTACCAACTTATATGTCAGCGCTAATGGTACTATCAGCTTTTCTGATGCTAGCAAGCAAGGTTTTGACAATTTGCACTTACCCCATAGCTTAGCAAGCAGCCTTGTTGCCCCATTCTGGGATGATTTAGTGGCAGCTAAAAGTGGTTCAGATATCTACTGGGATGTCTTAGGAAGTGCTCCTAACCGTAGAATGGTGATCGAATGGTTTGATTTTAGACACTACCGTTCGAAGGGTACCGGAACTTTTCAAGTAGTTTTTTATGAAAACAGTCCCGACATTAGATTTAACTACTACGACACCTTATTTAACAACACCCTCTATGATTACGGCCGTTCAGCTACGGTTGGTGTGCAATCAGATGCAGAGCACGCCACGGAATACAGCTTTAAGGCTACTCGTATTCGATCTGGTACTTCTATCTTATGGTCACTTGAATAAATAGTTGTCCCCTTGCGCGGTGTGGGTCGGCCTTTTAAGCTCTGGATCGAATCTTCAATCCAGGCCGGGGCTGACCTATGTCGCAATTATTTGAACTTGTTCCTCTTCTGGGCTTTTTTATAGCCTATAAAATGGCCGATATCTATATGGCAGTTATCGTGCTCATGGCACTGATGGCTGCTGGCTTAGTTATGCATAAAATACAAAACAAACCGATCAGCAATATGCAGTGGGGTTCTTTTGTTTTGGTGTTAATTTTTGGTGGTATTACGCTATTTTTTCGTAATGAAATCTTTATCAAATGGAAACCAACTGTATTGAACTGGGGTTTTGGTTTAGCATTTTTGATCAGTCAATTTATTGGTAAACAGAATTTCACTGAACGTCTGATGTCTGCTGCTAAAATAGATGCCCCCCCGCAAGTCTGGAAAAAACTTAATCTCTCTTGGGTAGGGTTTTTCTTATGTTCAGGTGCTCTCAATATTATTGTGGCTTATCGCTTTAGCACTGATATCTGGGTCAACTTTAAGCTCTTTGGCCTCTTTGGCCTAACCTTTCTTTTTGCTCTCGGTCAAGCTGTTTACCTCAAAAACTACCTCAAAAACTAGGGAGTCTGTTATGAGCGAATCGATTATTGCCAACTGGAATGCTAAAAATTGTCTCTTAAGTGAGCTCTTGATTCCCGTTGAAGATAGGGCCTTTTTCTTCGCCGATGCGGTTTATGAAGTAATCAGCGTCTATCACAGCCGAGCTTTCTTGTTCGATGAACATCTTGCCCGCTTAAAGCGCAGTATGAAAGCACTCGAACTTGTCAGCTCGATCGATTTTAGAAGTTTGATCAATAACAATATTAAAGCCAACCAGATAAGCCACGGCATGGTTTACCTGCAGGTTTCACGAGGTACGACTGCACGCATGCATAGTTTTAACGACTTAACTATTCAGCCTAATATCTTGGTTTATGCTAAATCAGCTGCCCAGCTTACCAGCGAAACTGATTTTAATCAGGGGATTTCTGCGATCACCCATGAAGATCAGCGCTGGAGCCGTTGCGATATTAAAAGTACTAATCTGATCGCCAACTGCATGGCTCAAACTACAGCCATCAAACGTGGAGCTAAAGAAGCAATTCTTATTCGTCATGGCCTAGGAGTAACAGAAGGCAGCAGCTCAAATATTTTCATGGTTAAAAATAAGCGCTTTATCACACCACCGCTCTCCAACTATATTCTAGCCGGTACCGTACGTGAACACTTACTTAAACTGCTCAATACTCATGGCCATGCCTACGAAGAACGCTCCATCACCCAAGATGAACTCTATACAGCCGATGAGCTCTTTATCACCAGCACCACTCGGGAAGCGCTCGGCGTTATCAAGCTCGATAATCGAGCAGTCGGCAAGGGCCAGATTGGCCCTTGCACTAAACTAGCGCGCAAGCTAATTATAGAAAGTGTTGATAAGTCTTAGCACAACAAAAAGGAGCCTTGACAACAGTTGTTTATGCAACTACAATGCTCTTATGAGGGACAATACATGCTTAAGCGAACTAAAAGACCACATAGGTTATTGGCTGCGCTGTTTATCTAACTTTATACATGATGGTTTTGAAACTCGTCTTGCGCAATATAAGGTATCAGTAGGTCAATGGGTCGTACTACGTACGCTTTTTGATAGTAGTGGTATTTCCATTCAAGAGGCTGCTGATTTAGTAAGTGTAGATAAAAGCTCTTTCTCCCGTATGGTAGATCGCTTAGTTGATAAAGGTCTCGTGCTGCGCGCTGAAGGTAAGGATCGTCGTTCTCTTAGAATTGATCTAAGTGAAAAAGGACGGCAGCTAGTTCCCAAGTTAGCCCTTCTCGCTGACGATAATGATGCCCAATTTTTTGAAGTGTTAACAGCTGATGAACGTAATACCCTACTTAATAGCATTAAAAAGCTGTTAGAAGCTCATAATTGGCATCAAGAACAAAACGGACACAATCTTATAAAATAGGAGTTAATTATGGATGTAAAAATCATAGAATCATGTACTGAATTATCATTGGCAGGGAAAATCTCTTTTCCTGAACAGATAAAAAAATTAATAGCAAATAACGTTGAGCGTTATCGAGTAGATTTGGTTGGTAGAAAAAAATATAGTTATGGCTCGAATAACGAAGTCCATCAACATGATTTTGACTTTGCAGCAACACAAGTAAGCAAAATTTTCAATGTTCAATCTATCAAACAGGCAATTATAGATAGCCAACTCAATCGTATTGATTATCAAAGCTTTTTATCGACCATCATGGCTGCCGGTTGCTGCCACTATGAAGTGTTTATTGATGGGAATTGTGTATACTATTACGGCCGTTGCGGTAATTTTCACAAAGAACTATTTCCTGGTCAAAAATTATGAAACGTTGCGCCTGGGTTAGGCCTGGAAACCTTCACTATGAGAACTATCATGATCTAGAATGGGGTGTGCCAGTACACGATGATGAAAAGCATTTTGAGATGATCATCTTAGAAGGGGCTCAAGCAGGACTTAGTTGGGAGACTATTCTTAAGCGACGTCAAAACTATGCTCAGGCTTTTCATGATTTTAACCCTAAAAAAGTTGCTGCTATGAGTGAGCCAGAGCTCCTAAGCCTCATGGATGACTCTGGTATTATTCGAAACCGCTTAAAAATTTTCTCGGCCCGTAAAAATGCCTTAGCTTTTTTAGCCATTCAGCGTGAGTTTGTCACCTTTGATGCCTACGTATGGAACTTTGTAGGAGGCTCACCTATCATCAATCGCCCAAAAACCAGCAAAGATGTCCCGACAAGAACCCATCAATCAGATGCGCTATCTAAAGATCTAAAGAAACGCGGCATGAGTTTCGTCGGCTCAACTATTATCTACGCCTACATGCAGGCTATTGGCATGGTTAACGATCATACAGCTGATTGCTTTAAAGCCTTACAAGAACGATTCATAAAGTAATAAACTGGCACACCGCTCAGAGAGAATAGACTGGCAATAGCAATGGTTGACCACGAGCTTTCAGATAAAACCCACACACAAAATATGCCACCAATCACACCTGCTACTGTATATATAACAGGCACCGACTGCTTGCTGGATATTTTTATCTTAAAAAAAGCACTAATACAGGCTAAATAGACAAATAAAAATGCTGTCACAGAAAAATCAATAATCGTATTAATTTGAGCAACTAAGCTTTCGTTAGCGGTAAGAAATAAAATGGGAGTAATACCGATGCAGCTGGTCAGTAAACCCCAAACGGGTGCGCCGTGGCGATTTTTCTTAGCAAAAAACTTAGGCAATAAGTTACTTTCAGCAAGCCCAAGTGCTGCTTGCCCTGCTGACAAAGTCCACGCATTGGCGGTACCAATACATACGATAGCAGCAATAGCAGAAATCAACAGGTGCCAATTGCCACCAAAAATGGCTTGAGCGGCATCAGCATAAGGTGCACGTGAAAGAGCAAGCGTAGAACCTGGCACGAGACCCATGATACCCAGACTATTAAAAAAATAGAGTCCTGCCACACCAATGGTGCCTATTACGATCGCTCGGGGAATAGTTTTAGAAGGGGTTTCAACTGAACCTGCAGCCGTAGTGGCAGTTTCAAGACCAATAAAACCCCACAAAGTTAAAAGAGCCACCGAGCTGAGTGTTCTTGATAAACTCATATTGGCCAGTTTTTGTGGGTCAGTCATGAAGTTATGGCTATCGAAAAACAACATCGCCAGAGCCGGCATAATAATCAGCGGTAAAATTTTCAGCAAACTTAAGATAAACTCAGCACGACCAGCAGCCTGTACACCGCGCAAGTTAAGCCAAGTCAGCATTAAGAGCAGGCTTATCTCCATACCTAGCAAAATACTTGGCACAGGATTGCCCAATAAAGGTGAAAGATAACCAACACTAGCAACATATAAAACCGGAGTACTAACCCAAGAAATCACCCAATAGGTCCAGCCGGCAAAAAAACCCGCCATAGGACCAAAAGCTTCTTGGACATAAACATAAGGGCCACCAGTTTTAGGATACTTGGCACATAAGTAAGCAAAGACGAGGGCTAAAGCGATGGCTCCCGTGCCAGAAATCAGCCATCCTAGCATGGCATAGGCTCCGAAGGGGGCTAGGCTTGCTGGCTGCATAAAGACGCCAGAGCCAATTTGACTGCCGGCAACGAGAGCAAAAACCGCCCAAAAACCGATTTTTTGTGACATAGCATCCCCTGATCCAAACGAGCATGAAAACTAAACCTCATAAGGTTAAAGCTCTATCTATAGGTGGGTGTTGATTTTTTCTAGGAGACGCAATGAAATATCTTAATATTTTGCTTATATTCCCTATATTACTATCAAATCCGGTCTTAGCTAAGTTCGTGGGGGTTCCAATCAGGAATCAGCCACCAGTTACAGAGGAAGCAGATGAACCAGAGTTAGCTACCCAACCTGAACTATCTGATTATGGGCTGCAAGCAGGCATTGACAATAATGATGATTTAAGACTGCTAGCCCAGCTTTATAGAAATGCTGCTCGACGTTCAGATGGGCAAGCTTTTAAACTCAAGGCCCTAATCTCACAAAGCAATCTAGACTATTTCAGCAAAGCTAGTCTTAGAGCAGCTTTATTACTTGGCAAGCTAGACAACAGTAGCAGAGAACTTGATGAGAGTGACATCAAAGAAATCGAAAAAGTAAGCAGTAGAGTAGATATCCTGAGTCAGGACACCATAAGGTCACTGCTAAGATCCTTACGATCCGCCCAAAAACAAGTAGCCAGCAATCTGATTGACGATATCAAAAACATCAGAATCCGTCTCAGAGCACACCTAGCCAAGGATTAGGCTGCTAGTAACGCCCACGATAACGATTATCAGGAGTTTCCCTGGCTCTAATGGCTTGGTTGGGCTCAAAACCAGGGATTATTTCAACAGGAATAGTTGTTTTCAATAATTTTTCGATACCATTTAATAGCTTATGCTCATCAATAGAAATCAGTGATAAAGCAACACCATTGCTGTTAGCGCGACCAGTCCTACCGATACGATGCACATAGTCCTCTGGTACATTCGGTAGTTCGAAATTTACTACATAAGGCAGCTGGTCGATATCAATGCCGCGAGCTGCGATATCAGTAGCAACTAGCACCCGCAGCAAACCTTGCTTAAAATCAGCCAAAGCCCTCGTACGCGCCCCTTGGCTTTTATTGCCATGAATGGCCGCCGCCCGGATACCATCATTACCTAACTGCTCACTTAAGCGGTTAGCACCGTGTTTGGTACGAGTAAAAACCAAAACTTGCAGCAAGTTCTTTGATTTGATCAGATATGACAACAGCTCACGTTTACGTTTAGTATCAACCGGGTGATTGAGCTGAGCTATCGCAGGAGCAGTAGTGTTTTGCTTACTAACTTGCACTTGTCGGGGATTATCTAAAAACTGATTGGCCAGTTTGCTAATTTCGGGCGAGAAAGTCGCAGAAAACAAAAGATTCTGGCGTTTTTTGGGCAAGAGATTAAGAATCCTACGAATATCTCTAATAAAACCCATATCAAGCATGCGATCAGCTTCGTCTAAGACCAAAAATTCTATCTTAGACAAATCGATGCTTCGTTGATTAACGTGATCAAGTAAACGACCAGGTGTGGCAACAACAATATCAACCCCACGACCCAACACTTGGATCTGTGGATTGATTTTTACCCCACCAAAAATCACCGCTGTTTTAATCGACAGATATTTGCCATAAAGCTTAATGCTCTCAGCTATTTGTGCCGCAAGCTCTCTGGTCGGCGCCAAGATCAATGCTCGCGGGCTACGTCCTAATGATTTGGGCCGCAAACTCAAAGTTTGCAACAGCGGCAGCGTAAAAGCAGCTGTTTTACCCGTACCAGTCTGAGCACCGCCCAATAAATCATGGCCAGCTAAAATAATAGGAATAGCTTGGCTTTGAATAGGAGTAGGATCGCTATAACCCTGCTCAGCAATGGCCCTCAGTAAAGGCTCTGATAACTCTAGTAATTTAAACAACAAATATTCCTATGTTAAAAATATAACAATACACCTAAATCACCAGTTCAATCTGGCACATAAAATATATCTTGTATATGGGCTGTCTAGGATCATGATATATGAGACTGCAAGGGATACTCAAAGTTCTTTAAGCAAATAGCCAATTAACGAGGGTATAAACTGTTTTGATAGTCGCATAGCGCTTGCGTTCTATATGCCTCACCTATAAACGATACAATAGCACCCAGTGTCAGCACCCCAAATGCCGTTTGTGGTGAAATAATTTCTTTAGCGGTCACTTTTCCATCACCATCATCGTCATTAACTTTAACCAATTGTCTCCCCAACCAAGACAGACAACAATGATCTTCAGGATCGTATTTTGATATCTTATTGATGCAATTCGCATAAGCTTTGAGTCCTACTGGCAAAATAAATATCGAAAATAAATAACTTCCTACCGTCAAACCCACAATAAGCCACATAGCGGTGTTCGCACCCTCTGCTAAATAGCAATCCTGCGACTTAGTGGCTTCAACAATACCGTAATCGGTCAAACAAGTGCCTGCCTGTTGGGTGCAGTTCAAAAAATCCGGGTTGGAAAAATTGGTCGAATTCAGTACCTGGGTGCAATCAAGCAGCATGTTGGCGCAATGCTCTATGCCGGACTCATTAAAAAACGCAGCACTTAAAGGCGATGAAAGCACATAAATAACTCCAATGGCTAAGAGAACATTGACTTTCATGCCAGACCTCTAAGTTTAAGCAAGTGAAACTTGAAATCAGCGGGAACAGTAATCTATTTCAGAGCCGCCCTAACTAATAGAAAATGGGAGGGCGCGACACTTCTGGCGGCCGCAGGCGAGTAAAAATTTATTAAATAGTCGCCCCTGAATAATCGCGTTTATAGAGTCTAAATATGAGACAAGAAAAATTACGGTCTAGCTTCACGCTTAAAAAAATCAATTTGCCAGTTTTTAACGGCCTGGTTATGGCAAACTAAATTTGGACAGAAGACGTGACTGCCGTCGTTTTTAGAGACAAAATACAAGTAATTTGTTTGAGCGGGCCATAAAACTGCTTTAATCGATGCAAGACCAGGAGATGCAATGGGCCCAGGTGGCAAACCTGATATCTTATATGTGTTGTAGGGATGATAGGTCTGTAAATCTATCTTACGAATTTTGCCATCATAGTTGTTGATGCCGTATATTACCGTTGGATCAGCTTGCAAGCGCATGCCGATTTTAAGGCGATTAAGATAAACACTTGCTATAATTGGTCGCTCAAATGGTGCTCCCGTTTCTTTTTCAATAATAGCAGCCAAGGTTAGCACTTCATGTAAGTTTTTACCAAGCTCATGCATACGCTCATGCATAACATCATCAACTTTGTCTAAGAGACGCTTATACATAGTGCTCATAATCGATAGCGCCGAATCTTTACGCGTGAAAAAGTAGCTATCAGGAAACAAATAACCCTCGGGATGATAGCCAATCAATGAACGTAGTTGAGAGCTTGTTTGAGCTGCTAAAAAATCCTCTGGTTTCACCAAGCCAAGAGCTTCTAGACTGTGTCCCAAATCAGCAAGATTTTCGCCTTCTTTAAAAACTACCTTAAAGGCCTGGTCACGACCGTAACGCAAGCTATCGGCAATAGCGGCTTTACTAAAACGACCGCCAAAGCGGTAAAAACCAGCTTGCATATGGTTGCCATCGTTTCTACCTAGACGAAGGTACCAATAAAACTTAGCTTGGTCAGGAATAATTTTTTGTTGAGCAAGCAATCTCGCCACCGTGCGTAACGATGAACCATGGGGAATATCGACAATGGTTTCAGCTAAATCATATTCTTGTTGGCCATAAGCAAGAAAATAGCTAGTGATTGAAAAACCAAGTACTAGTATCCCTAAAAGACTAAGACCAAAACAGATAAACCATGTTCGTAAAAAAAATCTAAGCACTCACCGCCCTCGCTTGCGAACTCAAAAACTCCTCCACCAATACTGCAGCTGCTGCCCCATCTAGTTTAGCCTTACGGGCACTTTTTTTGACACCGCTGTGAGATAACTGAATCGCTGCTGTTTTAGAGCTATAACTTTCATCCCATAAAATTACCTCTACCTGATGGCCTTGCTCTGCCACAAGCCTTTCCAACTCAGTTTTCAATCCTAAAACCCTTGACGCCACTGCTTTTGAATGCTCGGTTTTAGCTTCAGGCATACCAATAACCACAGCCTTAACCGAGTAATCAATAATAAGAGACTTAATTTTGGTGATTGCGGCCATCCGGCTATTGGCCTGCAAATTAGGCAACAAGCGCACGCTAAGTCCTAACTCATCACTTAAAGCCAAGCCAGTTCTCTTGATTCCTACATCAATTCCTAAAACCCGCATATTTTTTAACCTATCAGCGCTTAAAGTCTGTCGTTTATAGGGTTAAATATAAAAATAAATACCACACTACTTGCTGAAAAATTCTAGAAATATAAGTATATTCGTAAATTTGCGAAAATATTCGTCACTATTAATGAGGAAAAAATGAAAAAACTTCTA
>Ga0075152_10000028_pt1 | contig 133701 bp, 110 predicted proteins | sample JI61114C2DNA_FD_70964 | JGI IMG/M metagenome (GOLD analysis project Ga0075152, IMG submission 70964) | Wastewater effluent complex algal communities from Wisconsin, to seasonally profile nutrient transformation and Carbon sequestration -... | ecosystem: Engineered > WWTP > Effluent > Algae...
GCTGTGGATTCTGACTTGAAGCAGCAAGAAATATCGAGCCTACGCAATAGGCAGTCAGACGATAGTGAAAAAGCCGCCGCAGATTTATCTGGGTGGCTTTTTTATTTGTATTACCATAGTTTAGTGTAGGGTCGAAAAGTAAGGAAGACAGTTTTGAACCTTTGTTTTCGCATGTTATTCCTGTTTTTCATCTTTGCTGTTTCCGTCGCTGAAGCTTTGGCACAGCGCGGTTGCGTAATTGAAGAGAAGTACATGGATGCTAAAGAGAGTGTCCTGAATCTAAAGACTATTGAAAACTATTTGGTAGAACCTTCCTCTGCACCATCTAATTCCTTTAGTAAAATGACTACGACTGAGGGAAAATCAGTATATTTCATCAAGCTAAGGGTGGCTGAGCTAGAAGATTGCTTCGCGAGATTGAGAGCCCTAGCCAAGAAATCGCAATTTCGAATCTTGGAAGTTAGCAACGAAGCCTATCTGCAATCTTTTTGCGAACTTTCATTTCGTAAGCGGCGGTTTGATTTGCCCATTGCCGAGAATTTTGACTTTATGAGAGCAGAAGGACGTAACGTTGTTACTCCTAAGAATGCTGCTGAGCTGGCGGCTCAGCGGAGCTTCTTAAGCATTGAAAATACGGGCGTGGCTGACAACGCTTCTACTGCGGAGATTATCAAAGCATCTTCCCAAACGGATTTGGCTGCGTGGTTAAAGGCTCGAGAACTGTCTGGCTGTCTCGATCATTTGCGCTACAGTCCTAATATGGCCTGTGTCGGTCCAAGAACGCAGATATTTGGCAATCAGTTGAGTCGCATAGACTGGAAATTGGTTGAAAGCGGCATTACAACCGATGAAAGTAAAAGGCCACCGACAGCTAATGAGATAGCTGTGAACAAAAAGTTCTTTCTTGATTACGTTAAGCGCTTCAATGATTGGGGAAGACAGCATGATGCCCTCGTCTGTCTGGTACCAGTGGACGAGACTTGGAAAATCCCCGCTTTCTTTAAATTTGGCGGTTGGGACATGTGCCCAACTTCTGTTGTGCACACTGCTTTTCTGAAAAAGTTGCATGAGAAGTACGGTGCGGAAGTGGTGGCACTGGGCATAAATTCGCTTACGATAGAACTGGCCTCAGCAGCACCAGCTAACGATATTAAGTTGTTGGCTCGCGACCTGTCGCTCTATAGTTTGGCTCTACCGTGCCAGTCTGCGGTCAATTGGGAAGGATTTGAACGGGCGCTCCAAGGAACTACCGTTTTCACTTTTAACTGGGAAGGCGACCCACCTATGAGAGCTGAACTTGTTGAAAAGAGCATTAATGCGAATAGGCTGCAGCGCTGATAAGGTTTTGTCTATAAATCAACGGGCACCCTTTTTTATTTTTGACAGCGGTGTATAAGAACTATTCTGATCTTCAATTTCGGGGCCAACCAGAGCTGGTGCCGTATGAATTTGTGGAATGGGTTGTTGGGCATCATAGAGCAAATCTGTCAGCTTGCTTTTGATTTGTTCTGCGCTGAGCGGTGCCCTCTCTATGTTTCGGGCAAGAATCACACCGCGGTTACCTGGAACAAAGATATAGGTTGGAGCTGCTGTGACTTTGAAGTGCTCCACCAGGTCTGCATAATTCTTGTCTGTAACATTACAGCTAATTTTAGTTATTTGATTGTGCTTAGAAGTTTTCGCTTCGGCGTCTTTTTTGTTGAGTGAGTCGATGGTGGCCTCAAGGTCGCTATTGGCACCGCTTTCTTTAGCATAAAATTCAAGCACCATTGGCCCCTGGTGCAAGTTATGCATAATCAGGCTGGTGTAAGAAAAATCATCGGCTTTGGCAAAGGCATCGCGCCTTAACAGAAAATCTTCTTTGCTTAAATGCGATTGCTCCGTGAGATATTTAGAGTCTGCTTCTTTGGGCAATTCAGAAGCATTTATGCGCATGAGATTGCGTTCGATTATTGAGCCATCGCTGGTTCTTAACGCCACTTGTACCGAAGAATTTGGCTCCCCGCATAGCTCTTGATGTATGTCATAGTCACCAAGCATTGAGGCGTTTCTATGATCAACAGAAACAAGTAGATCGTCTTTGGCGATGCCAGCTAGGGCAGCCGGCGATTCTTCGATCACCCGAGTTACCACCGGGTACTCTTTGTCGAGAAAGGCATACTGCAGGCCAACAACTCCAATATTAGGCGCTGGCGTTTCTATATCTTCTGGTTTGCTCAAGAGCAAAGGCAAGGCCACCACCACAGCGGTAAGTAGCACCAGAACGATTGGAATAATTAGGGCTGGGCGCACAATTGTTTCATCACTAGATTAAGTCGCTAAAGAATCTGATTTTACAACGCTTTAGACGTTCCCGTGGTGTCCTGAAATCAAACAATCAAAATGCTATAACTGCTTCGTCACCGGCTGGAGCTTTTGCAATGGTTAGATTGTCGTCCAACAGTTCTTTGCTCTTACTTGCTCTATCGATTATCTCATCTGTCGCTATATTGCCAGTGTCAGCTGATGGCGATGGCAGTCTCACTAAAAAGGCGGCGATTAGCTGCGAGAAGGCTGAAGCAATTGCCCTGGCCAAGTATCCCGGTGCCACGGTAGAAGAAATTGAAATCGAGCGTGATGAAACGCCTATGAATTGGGAAATTGAGCTGCGTAGTGAGGGCATCTGGAAGATTAATCTTGAGATTGATGCTCAGAGCGGCGAAATTCTGAAAACCCGTAAACGTAAGATTTGAGCCACTAACGCCGTCTTTAACAGGCTGTGCTCATGCAGCCACTTGAAATTCGTGTTGATTCTGCCACAGAACCGACACAACACTTGTGCATAATCGAATAACAAATTTCGAAGCATTTACTAACAATCTATCCTCTCTTTTCCTTAGTGGCAGCTACCCCGTCTGAAGGAGGAATCATGGCGCAATTTTTAAAGAATGGCTGGCAACCTTTTATTGCCGCTGGTGACAGAGCAATGACTGAGAATCGCTTAGATGATGCTGAGGCTAATTTTCACGCCGCTCTGGTAGAAGCCGAGCTTAGTGATAATGCCGATGAGCGTCTGGCCGTAACTCTAGATCGTCTCTGCGAGCTTTATCAGCGCACCACCCAACTGGAGCTGGCCGAAAAATTCTGCGTCAATCTGGTTATGCTGAAAAAAGAGTCGGCAGCTTTTTCTTCGTTAGATGAAATGAAGGCCATGCTGAAACTATCAAAGATTTACTTCCTTCAGTCAAAATTGGCTCAAGCAGCCTTTTCAACCAAGTGTGTTCTAGAATTGAGTGAACGCACTCTTGGTATCAATCATCCTGCTGTAGGGGTTGTCTCACAACAGCTAGCTGATCTATATACTGATTTAGGTTCTTATTCAGAAGCTGAATATCTCTATCGCCGAGCGCTCAATCTGCAGCGCGATCAACGTGTTAATCAAGGTATGGCCCCGCAACTGGTGCACACCCTGAGGGGTTATGCTAATTTACTGACGCGCACCCATCGCTCAGCTGAAGCTCAAAATTTAATGGCATGTGCTGCTTCTTATCTAGCGGCTTAGTATTAAGGTCGAATATTTAGTAATAGCGCCTTTTGTCTTGGGGCAAATTTGGTTATGCTGTAACAGTAATTTCCTCGCCCTGAAGCAGGCTTATGCGCATCCGGCTATATAGCTTGAGCCTATGTCTTTATGCCATGGTTGGTTTTAGTCAGCCAAGCTGCTTTTCTGCGGATTCATCGAGCACGCAGCTTACTGCTCAATCTGAGCCGGTGCTTCTCGACAAAAGCTATAAGCAAGAAGAAAAGGCCATTGAGCATGAGGCCTGGCAGCAAGCCACCCAGGCTGGTAAACAAGATTTACTTGCTGGTGACCTAGAGGGCGCCAAGACCTGGCTGAAGAAAGCCTATGAAATCGCCCAGAGATTTGGTCTCAATGATTCTCGAGTGGCTGTCAGTCAGAGCAATCTCGGTCAATTGTACAAAGCACAAGGAAACTATTTACTGGCTGAAAAGGCCTCACGCAAGTCGCTTGAGCTAATTCGCCAAAATGAGAGCAAAGATAATTTTGGTTTCGCTGTAGAGCTTAGCAATTTGGCTGGCATTCTCAAAGATCAAGGCAAATATGGCGAGGCCAAGCCTCTATACGAGGCTGCTATAGCAATTCTTAGTGAAATGCGTGGTAAAGATTCGGTGGAAGTTGCCACCGTATACGATAACCTCGCCTTGCTCTATCAAAAACAAGGTGATCTGAAAGCCGCAGTGGACGTTCAGCTTAAGGCCATCGCCGTCTATGAACAGGAGTTAGGTGCCGATAACCCTGATCTGGCAATTGCTTTGGGCAATTTGGCTGAGAGTTACCGAGAGCTAAACCAAAGTGACAAGGCCGAGCCCCTCTACGAGCGTTCTTTGTCGATTATGCGCAAGACCTACGGTGATAGACACCCGGCGGTGGCTACGGCTCTCGATAATTTAGCTGGTCTTTATGTTAAGGAAGGCAAGCTCAAAGAGGCTGAAGACCTGCAACTGAAAGCTTTGGAGACTTTTCGCCAGACCCTGGGAGCGCGGCATCCTGACGTGGCTATATGTCTTGATAACTTGGCTGATCTTTATAGTCGCCAGGGTAAGAGCGCATTGGCACTGCGTAAGAGCGAAGATGCCTTTGCCATTGCCGAGAAGACTCTAGGTAAAGAGCATCCCTTATCTGTCGGCATCAAGCATCGCTTAGAAGACTTGAAATCACAAAATGCTAGCCAGTAATTAGTGGCTGAAAATCTAATTGTTATCGCCGTATGGCGGTAGACGCAACTCAAGGTTGGCGAGCCAAAGGAGCAGTTCCATTTGGCGGTCAGCGCTGAGTAGAGAGCTGTCTGCTATATCTTCGTCTTTCAGTGCCACTGCACTGCTAGCAGCGGCGACCTGACCCATAGAGGCCTGACCATGACCAGCCGTGAGACTGCTAGCCGAAGCAGTGCCTGGAACAGAATATATATTAGCGTTGCCGTTGAAAACGAATTCCGCCACTGCCACCCCGTCGTATAAACGTTAGCTAGATAACAATGACAGCTTAGCTCTTGTGAACCAGATTTTCATGTAGCCTTTCTCATAGCAAGATGAAGTTTTTTTTCGTTAGTCAGCACTGGCTGGCAGATTTGGCTCAGGGGGCCGGTTCTGATTTATAGAGACGGGCTTTTTTGTGTTGCTAGATGGTTAAGAAAACGCCGCCAGGCCTGACCACGATGCGAAACTTCGTTCTTTGCCGCCGGCTCTAATTGGGCTGCTGTAATTTCCTCACCAAGCGGCACAAACACAGGGTCAAAGCCAAAACCATTGCTGCCTGATTCACTGGTGGCGATATGCCCTGGCCAGTGCTGCTCACAGGTGAAAAGTTCTTCACCATTGCTATCAACAAAGGCCACAGCGCAAACGAAGGCGGCCTGTCTTTTACCAATCGGTACGTCTTTTAGCTCTAGCAAAAGCTTTTGTCTTCTGTCGGCGTCACTGCCCTCACAGTAACGGGCTGAGTGAATGCCTGGCCTGCCGTCCATTGCTTCTACGGTGAGTCCGGAATCATCAGCAATAGCCGGGAGCTGACAAAGTTTTGCTGCTTCTCGAGCTTTGAGCAGGGCATTTTCCACAAAAGTAGAACCGGTCTCGTCTGGGTTGAAACCAGGTGGTGCCAATATCAGTTCTAGGTCAGGTGCTGCCAGGCTAAGAGCTTGAAATTCTTTGAGCTTTCCGGGATTGCTTGTGGCCAGAACTATTTTCATCTCTACTGATTTGCCTTTCTGGTCTATTTAGCTTTTTTCTTAGCTACAGTAGTTTTGCTGCGTGCGGCTGCCGCTGATTTCTTGCTGCCATTACCGTTGCCATTGCTTGAAGAACTGCCGTTCTTGCTTGAGTTAGACTTTGAACTCACTTCAACATTGGGGTTGGCATTGGCTTTTACTGTTTTAATACCGGCCACTCGGGCCAGCGGATTTGTGCCAGCGACCCGTTTGCGGTGGTCTTTTCTGTGCACACGAATAACATCTGAAATTTGCGATATCGCTTGCGAAACTCGAGCTAATTGATCAATATCAAGCACATCTAGAATCAAGAAAATGGTGGCAGTTTTCTTGTCTCTGTGAGTGTCGACTCGCAGATCTCGCAAATTGACCTTGTGGTCTGATACTTTCTTCAAGATATCGCCCGCAATACCAACTCGATCAAGGCATTCAACCTGCAAACCGGCTGGATACTGGGTATTGCGTTCAATTGACCAGTCGACAGCCATACGGCGGCCTTCTTCAATTTTAGCTAACATCGTGCAGTCAGCGCGGTGCACGGCGATGCCGCTACCGCGTGATACCACTCCGGCAATTTCTTCACCCGGCACAGGTTGGCAGCATTTGGCTAAGTGGTGCAATAAACCACCTAAGCTGGAAATATTGCTGGGCTTGTCTGGCACCATCTGGGGAATGGTGTAACCTTTTAAGGCAATCTTCTCGGCATTATCAACTTCGCGAATGCGATTGACTACCTGTGCCACTGAAAGATCGCCGTAGCCGACTGCCGCCAAGATGTCTTGTGGATCTGAGATATTGAGGCGTTTTCCTGCCTCTTTCAATTTATCTGATTTGAGGAATTCGTCTAAATTACCTTTGCCCAATTCAGCTTCAAGCATCTGCCGACCTTGCTGAATGTGTTCTTCTCTATGGTGCTTTTTAAACCATTGGCGGATGCGATTTTTGGCCCCATGGGTTTTAGCAAAGTTGAGCCAATCCATTTTTGGCTGGCCGTTTTTGCTCGTCAAAATTTCGACAATATCGCCGTTCTTCATGATCGTGTTCAGGGGCACGATTCTTTCGTTGATGCGGGCACCAACGCAGCGGTGGCCGATATCGGTATGAACGCGATAAGCAAAGTCGATCGGGCAAGAGCCGTTAGGTAAGTCGAGAACGTCTCCCCTGGGGCTGAAGACAAACACTTCATCGGCGAAGAGATCCATCTTCACTTCTTCGATGTATTCGCCAGAATCTTTGAGGTCTTGTTGCCAGTCAACTAATTGCCTTAACCAGGCTAATTTCTTGTCAGCAGAGCCGTCGGCCTTGACTGCTTCTCCCGCTTCTTTATAGGCCCAGTGCGCAGCGATACCATATTCGGCAATGTGGTGCATGCGCTTGGTGCGAATTTGAATTTCAACGGGTTTGCCTTTAGGGCCAATTACAGCGGTGTGCAGCGACTGATAGCTGTTGAACTTGGGCATGGCAATATAATCTTTAAAACGGCCTGGAATCGGCTTAAAGATCGAGTGCACGGTGCCCATAACTTCGTAGCATTTTTGCGTATCAGGATCAGACTCTAGTTCGCAGAAGTTTTTGTCTGGGTTGCTATCGATAATAACCCGCACAGCAAGCACATCGTAGAGTTCTTGGAACTCTTTTTGTTGGCTCTTCATCTTGCGCCAGATGCCAAAGAAGTGCTTTGGTCTACCAATAATGTCGGCTTTGATACCACGGCTATCAAGATCGACTCTTAGTTTCTCGACCACTTGAGCCAGGTGCTCGGCACGCTCTTCACTGCTGTCTTCGACCAGTCTTTCAATTTCTGTATATTCATCATGATGGAGATATTTGAGACCAAGATCTTCCAACTCCCACTTCATTTTACCGAGACCGAAGCGGTTGGCTAGAGGGGCAAAAATTTCTAGGGTTTCTTTTGCTTTTTCTGCTTGCTTATGGGGCGCCATGTGCTCCATGGTGCGCATGTTGTGCAGACGATCTGCCAGTTTTACTAGCACCACGCGCACATCTTCAGCCATGGCGACAAGCAGCTTACGGAAGTTTTCAGCTTGCCGCTCTTCTTTAGAGCTAAAGCTAAATTTGCCGAGCTTGGTTACGCCTTCAACAATACGTCTGGTATCAACGCCAAAGCGCTCTTCTATTTCTTTGGGTTTAACGTCGCAGTCTTCAAGAACATCGTGCAATAGACAAGAACAGACCGTGTCGATATCAGCATTAATATCAGCCAGTATGCAGGCAACTTCGACCGGGTGAATAATATAGGGGTCGTCTGACTTACGCATTTGGCCATCGTGAGAGGCGTAAGCAAAGTCGTAGGCCTTATGGGCGATGGCAAGATCTTCAGCCGGGCGACCCTGTTTCTCTAAAATGTCGAATAAGGGCTGACCGATTTGATCTTTCATCGCTACTGCTTATAAGGGTGAATATTAATTATACCCAGCGTGTCAAGTACTTAAGAGTTCTGTTGCAGCAGGGAGCGCACTTGTAACCAAATTGACCCTATTTATTCCTCATAATGACAGCTAAATGGTCATTTAGACCAAGGGGTGCTATTTAAGTCTTGGGGAAAGGGGCTGCCAGAACCTCCCCAATAGTTCTTTTGCGGTTTTGTATGGTCACTATTGCCAAAGCTGGAGCTCTTGGAGCGGTTGTAGCTACCGAAATCGCTGTAATCTTTGTCGAATACTTGATTTCGGGGCTTTGGAGCAGCTTGGTTATGATTGTCGTTCGAAGCATAGTAGCTGCCGGCTGCGGTCGGATCTACTGTGGCTGGGGAGTAATAATTGCCAGCGGCCTTGCTTGGCCCTGTCTGAATAACGCTTTGACCGGACAAACGGCCGAATGGTCGTGCCCAGCTATAGTTGGAAGGATAACTAGAGCCGAAATTAGTGCCAAAACCAGAGCCAAACCCGTAGCCCAGTCCAGATCTTAGGCCTGGCCCATAGCCCCCGAAGGAGCTACCGCTGCGATAAAAACTGTATGGGTCTGACCAGGAGCGCCCCAAGCCGCTGTGTCCGATAAGACCTCCGAGATTACCTAGGCCGCCTATGCTTCCGACATAAGGAATGGTAAGCGACGGCACATGCGGGATTCCTACATAAGGTATCCCCACATATGGCATTCTGGCATAGGGGATACTGGGCAAATATGGCACGCTAGCAAATGGTAGAGATCGGCCCAAGCCAAGACCTGAACTGCTTCCCAGGTTATTGAGTCTGAGTGCCCCCGGCCAACCAAGGGGAGAGGCAGAAAATCCCTGAGGCTGTGAAAACGGTTCAACTATTTCTATGTCGTGATCTTGAACATTAGGAAGTTGTTCCAGATCTTGGCCTTTAGCACTATTGCCAAAGCCTAACGATAGGGTCAAGACCAGGCCAGAGCAGAGTCTAGCAAGAAGATTTTGGGCTGGTCTAGAAAATTCAAACATGCAGCACCCTTATAAAAGAACAGAGCAAGTAAGAGTTTACTACTGCTTAGCTTCGATTATTAGGGAACAGTGCGTGCAAATGCGCGTCATTAGCTTTGTGTGCAAGAACAAACGCTTAGTGGTGCTCAATATGAAACGTTCCCTGTCATTTCCATTGCTGCTGATGCTAACGATCAGTTCTTCCAATATCCTGTCAAATACTATCCCGGGCAATCAGGCCGCTGAAGCTAAGAGCTTAAAATATGCCACTACATCTGGCATCACCTCTTCTGCTAACATGGCTGGAAAAACTGCGGCGACAAAGGCAGTTGGTTTTGCAGGGTTGGAAACAAAAATGGAAAAGGGAATGGTTTCAGAAGAAGAAATAATTGATGGAAAGGTCTTTCATATCGGTAAGACCATAGTCAATGCTGCACCAGAGCAAGTCTTTGCTGTATTGACTGACTATCCTAATTCCACCAAGCTCTTTAGCAATTTGAAGCGCGCATCGGTGGTCAGAAGCAATGCCGAAGACCATACTGCCGATGTAAGTTTTAGCTTAAAGGGTTTGGCTAATATCTGGAACTTCGATTATGTCTTGAGAATGACCGAGACTTATCCTTCAAGAATTGATTTTCATAGAGTCAGTGGCGCTTTCAAAGCCAATGAAGGCTACTGGAAAATTGAACCATTAGACGGCTCCGGTCGGAGAACTTTAGTCAGCTACTACAAATACATTGATGGTGGCATGATTCCGCAGAATATGGTGAATAAACAGCTGAAAGAAGCTATGCCAGCGGTAATGGCTAATGTTAAAGCGGGAGCTGAAGCAATGGTTGTGCAAGTTTCGGTAAAATAAGTTTTGCCCCTGGCAATCATTTCTCTCGTGCAAGAATATGCAAAAAAAAGTAGTTTCCAGGGAAACTACTTTTTTGTCTTATAACCTTTTAGAAGCTAGAACGATTGTGTTCTCAATACTTCGGCGCGCCAAGTGTAGTAGAGAACTTTCCAGACACCATCTTCTTTGATCATGACCACATCAAGGGTGCAAGGAACCTGTCGGCCTTGGTCGACTGTAATTCCTGAGCCCTTCATGGTGCAGCGGTCGCCTTCCATAAATTCCACAGTTATATTTGGCTTGTAGACGTATCCGATTTTTAGGCGCTTTAATTCGGCATCAGCTCTGGTGCCATTGGTTTGCAGCAGTGGAAGTCGCGTAGATTTAAACCAGTATGAGGCGACCTGCGGCAATTTTTTTGCATAGTACAAGTCTTTTATATAACGGTAGAAAGTCAACCTTGGCTGACTGTCGCAGAAGGCTGGTTTAATTGCGCCCAGCAATAATGCCGTGAGGGCAAACACTACAACCAGACATTTCTTTGCGGACATTATGAACACCCCTTGTACTGACTAAATTTTCGTTTTCGCCAGTTTTCGCGAATACACTGGCGTCAGCCAATGGGCGTATTGCTCGACTTCTCCCCGACAGATCTTGGTGTATTTGTCTTTGATCATCGTTGAAATAGGACCGGCGACACCGGTGCCGACTGGCCGTCTGTCTATTTCAATGATAGGGGCAATCTGGGCACCCGTGCCACAGAAAAATAGTTCGTCAGCAATATAAAGTTCGCTTCTATCGATTTGCCTTGACTCGGCCTTGAGACCTAGCTCAGCTTCGGCAAATTCCATGATCGTGCGGCGAGTAACCCCTTCTAATATGTTTTCGTAAGAAGGAGTGGTTATCAGTCTGCCGTTCTTAACCATGAAGACATTCATGGCTGAACCCTCTGAGACGTGACCATTTTCGGATAAGACAATACAATCGTCAAAACCAGCCATGACTGCGTCTGTTTTAGCTAGAGCGGTGTTGGCATAAGCGCCAACAATTTTTGCTCGGGCCGGAATGGCGTTGTCTTCTACTCTTCTCCAGCTCGAGATTTGTACTTTTAGTCCACCAGCGCCGTGGAAATAATCACCGAAAGGCACGGTGAAAATGCACATATCAGAAGGATTATTATCGAGGCTGGGGCCAACGCGGTGAACGGTTTTGTAGGCAGTGGGACGAATATAAGTATCAGTTCTTGGAGCGTTCTTCTTTACCAGCTCCACGACGATTTTGCAGAGTTCATCAACCGATTGCGGCACCTGCAGATACATGATTTTCATGCTGTCGGACATACGCTCGAAATGTTCTCTCAATCTGAAGAGGTACATTTCTTCTTCTTTCTCGTTCCAGTAGCCTCTGATGCCTTCAAATACAGCGGTTCCGTACATGAATGAGTGATTCATGATGCTGATTTTGGCATCTTCGATTGGAACAATGTTTCCTTGGAAGAATGCGTACGTTTTTTGCTCTGTCACCGGCATCTCCTTACTTTCTTAGATTATTACTCTTTTTGACCTTTGCAGTACAAAATCCGATCTTCGATGGTTCGTCTCTGTCCTGAATCTGGTTTCAGTTCAACATAGCGGGTGAAGGCATTGGCTGCTTCTGCCCACTCTTTATCACTCTCTTGCAGTACTCCAAGCTCATAGAAACCGTCAGCATAGTTAGGCTCTACTTCAGTAGACCGCAAAAATTCGGTTTTCGCTTGATCAAGCTTACCCAAGCGCTTTAAGGCGCGGCCAAGAGCCGTGTGGCAAGCTCCTGAATTGGGGTACTTCTTAATTTTGCTCTCGAATATGGCTGCTGCTTTTTCTGATTCACCAATAGCCAGTAAATGATTGGCGTCTTTAAGGGCCACATCCCAGTTCGGGTCGCCCTTGGCCTGCGCAGGCAGTCCAAGAGCGCTAGACCCGATTGCTAGTAGACCTGAAGCAAACGCTACAGCAAGTAATTTTGCAGTGAAGGCTCTCATTGTTTTCAGTTACTTTGTAGTTGGAGTGGTGACTGATCTAACGGCTTCTTTGATGACGTTCTTGGCGCCATTCTTAAGAATGGTACCAGTGGCATTAAAGGACCGTCCTCCTGAGCTAGGGTCGCTACCAGGCACTGGTGAAACCACAATGGCTGAAACTTCCATCGATACTTTCTTGACAGCATCACCAACTCTGGCGCCTGAGCCTTTGACAATGCTTCCAGTAGAAGAGTCTTTGTCTACTGCGTCAATGTTTAGAACGGCGATTGTATTGGTGAGGGTTTTGATAACCTTACCGGTATCGGGATCGTTGATAGTTTTGTAAGGACGAAGTACTTGCAGCTTATCGCCTACAGCCAAGCCATTTATTTTGCCGACGTTGAGGGTAATTTGACTACCAGTGACATCGGCGATTTTGCCTTCGACATTGGCTGCAGCTATTGATTGTCCGTCAGGAATTTTATTGGCAGCAGCAATTAATTGACCGCCCATTTCTTCAACTGATTGCAAGGTAGCCTCACCAGCGATTGACGAAGCGAAATCAGAAGAGTCCATGTCAATGCCAAGAGCGCCGGTGCTGCTTCGCTTAGATTCGCCAGAGCCGTGCACGGCAGCTAGAATTTCAGAAGTGTTGATGTCGATGATTTTGGCGTCTACTGCAACTTTAACTTTGCTCTTGCTCGACTTGAAACCGCCTAACATGCCGCCGATGCCACCAACGTAAGGTATGCCAGGAATGTATCCTGTGGGCAAACCGCTTGTGCTCATGGTTTTTGTTTCGTAGCCAAATTGAGTGACTGTACCGGTGATGATGGCGTCAACGCTCAAAATTTTACCGATCTTACAGGCTGTAGCTGGGTCAGCCCGGTCTGATACTGAGAGATTTTGCTCTTTCAAGAGTGAGTCAAGCATTTGTCTATCGACTACTGAATAGGTTCCGTCGTTGACAAGCTTTGTTGTAAGCAAGCTAACAATACCTTTGCCAACGTCATAGTTGCCGGTGTATTGGTTTACTGCACCGTACTCAAAAGGCATGATGGCGATGCGGCGCTTTGTCGAAGCAAAAGCCTGCGGTATATTGCTGGATGCCATAACAAATAACGCCAGTACTAGCGCTGCTGTCTTTCGGAACTTCATCTGTCACTCCTTGTTCGTGCCCAACTTGTAAGCTCAGCGTAAGGCCAAGCGAGGCTCTAAATCTCTGCTTAGAGTCTACTGGATTAACGCCCTTCCTCTGAATAATAGGAATCGTCAGGCGATTTATTTTTGGCTAATGTGTCTTAATGAGCCTTTTTGGCCGGTCTGGCCATCAGGGCCCGATATGAGGCGATTTTCTGTTTGGCCAGTTTTGAACGCTTGCTTTTGCTGCTGACATCTTTCAGGATGGCGATAGCTTCGCTGTAGCGACCCTTTGATGCCTTCCCAGCTGAGGCCTTCAGTCTTTCCAGGGCATCAAGTTCCATTTCAAACTCGTCTATTAGATCTCGCACATCTTTAAAGTGTGGAGTGTCGGGAGTTATGGGCCGGAGCAAAGCAATTGCTTCTTCATATTGGTCGCTGTCGGCTAGATTCTGCCCCTTAATAATCCGCTCCCGGGTTTCCATTTCTACAATCACAGCATTTTGTATTGGTCCTACAACTCTCTGCGAGGCCGAATTGATAACGTCACGTGCAGCGTTGTCGACTAGCTTTTTGTTCAATTGGCTGGCACCGCCAACGGAAAAGTCTTGGTTGTATTTTTGTACTGCTACGGTGTTCAAGATTTGACCACCAGCGGTTTTCGTTATCACTGAACCGTTGTAGCGAATTGAACCAGAGCCAGGGTCAAGTTGTTCAGTGATATTGCAGACGATGTACCAGTCAGGGTTGACTGTACTGACGACAACGTCACTTAAATTGCTCAGCGAATTAGTGACGCGGTCAACGATTTCTTGCTCAATACCGCTGCCGCTGGCTGAGACCACAGCTATTCTGACTGGGGGAGCGGCCCAGGCGGAGGTGATGGCATAAGCACTGGTTACCAAAACTGTAGCTGCTGTGAGGAGCAGTTTAGCTAGAATTCTCATCCTCGAAACTTCCTTATTTGTTCGCCTTTATGTCTAGTCTCTAGTATTTCGAGACTCTATTATTTCTACTCGCCTTTGTCCATGGCCTGGTTTGCTAAAAGATCGGCTTCCTTATTGTATTCACGTCGTACGTGCTCAATATTGAACTTCTTAAATTGTCGTTGCAGTCTTTTTACTTCGTTGAAGAGGGGAATTAGTCCCTCGTTTTTGCAACGGTATTGACCGTTTATTTGTTTGACGATTAGTTCCGAATCCATCCGTACTTCAACCTCTGAAAAGCCCATGGTGAGCGCCTTTTCCAGTCCGATTAAGAGGCCTGTGTATTCGGCTACGTTATTGGTGGCAATTCCTACAAATTTAGACAAACTTGCTAAGACTTCACCGTCGATGCTGCCTGATTTGACTACAGCGCCGCAGCCTGATGGGCCAGGATTGCCCCTGGAGCCACCGTCTGCGAATACCACTGCTACCGAACTCTTAGTTTCTAGCTCTGTCATTTCTTGCCAGTGGCTCCTAGTTGTTCTGCCACAATATTTTTGAACCGTGCTATAGCTTCGTTGATTTTAGCTGGTTCTTTGCCGCCTGCTGCAGCAATGTCATCGCGTCCACCGCCTTTGCCGCCAACAATTGCTGCTACTTCGCCAACGGCTTTGCCGCTCTTGAAGCCTTGTTTGACTAACTCAGGAGAAGCAGCCACTACCAGGCTGACATTGTCACCTTGTGATGAAGCGAGTAGGCATAGGGTATTGGCATGGTTAGCTTTGATACTCTCGGCAATAAGCTTCAGTGACTGGCCGCTCAACTCGGGAATGACGCAGGCGATTATCGATGTCGAACCAACTTTCTCGGCCTTAGCGACAATGTCGGCAACACGACTGAGAGCGAGCTTCTCTTCTAACATTTGCAGTGCTTTTTCTTTAGCTTTCAGATCACTTTGCAAACGTTCAATTTGAGCCACCATTTCTGCTGGCTTAACTTTGAGCTTATCTGTAGCATCACCAAGATATTTTAATTGGTCGGCAATAAAGTTCCAGGCACGGGGGCCAGAGTAGGCCTCTATTCTGCGAGTACCTTGAGCGACGCTACCTTCAGAGATGATTTTGATCTGCCCAATTTCTGCGGTGTTAGCCACGTGGGTGCCACCACAAAATTCAAGGGAGAAGTCGCCCATTTTAACGACCCGCACCACATCTCCGTATTTTTCTCCGAACATGGCAATGGCGCCTGTGGCCTTAGCTTCGTCGATAGACATTTCTTGGGTGACAACATCACTATTAGAGCGTACCCATTCGTTCATTAAGGCTTCAACTCGGGCTAAGTCTTCTTTGCTTGGTTGCTTGTCGAGGGTGAAGTCGAAGCGCATGGCATTAGGGCCAACTTGTGAACCAGCCTGAACAACCTGCTTGCCGAAGATTTCGCGGATTGCAGCATGGAATACGTGAGCCGTGGAGTGGTGCAGTATGGTGGCAACTCGTCTGGCTTTATCAACCATCGAATGCAAGGCTTGCCCGGCTTCAATGGCACCGGCCATAGTGCGCACTCTGTGAATGTGGAGACCTTCATGCTTCTTCGTGTCGAGCACCTGCAGCCTGGCATCAGGGTTTTCTAGTATGCCCGTATCACCAAGCTGACCGCCAGATTCGCCATAAAAAGGTGTTTGATCGAGAATTATATCGACCTCATCGCCTTCGTTAGCTACCTCGACCAGCTTGCCATCTTTCAGTACTGCTAATACTTTGCTGTTGTCTTCTTGTTTTGAGTAGCCCGTAAATTTAGTGGTGCCGTGTTGCTTTAGAACTTCACCTAAAGCATTTTCGCCGGTCATAATCACATTGAATTTATTTACTGAAGAGACAGCTTCATGTTTGCTTCTTGCCTGAGCGAAAGCCTCCATGTCTACTTTCTTGCCTCTCTCTAAGGCAATTTCAGCAGTTAATTCGATGGGGAAGCCGAAGGTGGCATATAAGTTGAAAGCTTCTTCGCCAGCTACTGTGGTATCCGGACGGTTGAGAATCTCTTCTAATAAGGCAGAGCCTCTGTCTATAGTTTTAGAGAAGCGCTCTTCTTCTTCTTTAATTACTCGAGTAACCTGCTCTTGATTGGTCACTAGCTCGGTATAGACTTTGCCGTAGATATCTACAACTACCGGCACAAGCTTGTAGAGGAACGGTTCAGTGATGCCCAGTAAGCGGCCAAAGCGTGCTGCTCTTCTCAAGATAAAGCGCAGAACATAGCCGCGACCAATATTGCTCGTTCTCACTCCGTCGGCAATGAGGAAGCTAATGCAGCGCGCATGGTCGGCAATAATTTTTAGATAGCTGTCTTGTTTCCAGGTTGGTGATGACGCTTGCGATTCCCACGAACCTGATATGGCACCACCAGTGTATTTGACCCCAGAAAGCTCACTGACTTTTTCCAGGATGGGCATAAATAGGTCAGTTTCAAATGTGTTGTTTTTGCCTTGTTTTACTAAGGCAATACGCTCCAGGCCCGCGCCGGTGTCAACGTTCTTGTTGGCAAGGGGCGCGAATTTGCCATTTTCGTCTTTGAAAAGCTCCATGAACACTAAGTTCCAGATCTCTAAATAACGGTCGCCGTCCACGCCGTTGTAACAATAATCTTCGAAACTTTCTGGTCCATAGGCTTCACCGCGGTCATAAAAAATCTCAGAGCATGGTCCGCAAGGACCAGTTGGGCCCGGTGGACCCCAGAAGTTATCTTTTCGGCTCATTCTGAATATGCGATCGAGGGGCACGCCTACTTGTTTGTGCCAAATATCTGCCGCTTCGTCATCCGCTGGGTTTTGTTCGTCTCCCTTGAAAACTGTCACATAGAGCTTGTCTGGTTCTAAGCCAAGTTCTTTGGTGACGAATTCCCAGGCCCAAGGAATGATTTCTTTTTTGAAGTAATCGCCAAAGCTGAAATTGCCAAGCATTTCGAAGAAGCTGTGGTGTCTTGATGTGCGGCCGATATTCTCGATATCAGAGTCTTTGCCGCCAGCACGGGCGCATTTTTGAACGGTGACAACCCTTGGCGGGTTGGTTGGTTCAGCCTGACCTAAGAAAATTGGTACAAATTGCACCATGCCTGCGGAAGTCAGTAGTAAAGTGGGGTTGTCTGGGATCAAGCTCGAACTGGGCTTGTGCAGATGTCCGCGTTTGTCTTTGAAGTATGAAACGAACTTGTCGCGAATCTCGCTGCCCGAAAGCGTCATAAGGTCCTCCCTGACATGGTTGGCACAACCATTTCATCTAAATGCTTGCAGAAACAGCGATTATAGCTCACATTGATCCTAGTTATCGCCTCTAAACTAAGAGTCGCTCGCTAGCTCTTAATGGGGCCGATTCACAGTGTCTTAATTATGTTGAAAATGGCCGGCTCAATCTGCTAATCTTTACCTAGCCGTTACGCTATATTTGTGCTTCTACGGGCATCCAGAGGCTATTTTAAGTTGAAGCTCAAGAAAGTCCTTGTCGTTCATAAAAAATCAACTTACCAGATTCAGGCTGAAGAACATAAAGAGTCCCGCTTCCTCAAGTTGATTGCGGAAGGCAACGAAGTTGTAAATCGTGTTCGCCTGGCCCACGAAGAACATGTTGATACTTTGGCTCGGGTCGAAGATGAGTTATCTAGCCGCGGTATTTCTTACCAGTCTTTGAGTCGCTCTCAGGTAGCAGAGACAGTAGAAGACGTTGATCTTCTGATTTCTGTTGGTGGCGATGGTACCTTCTTAGATGCTTCTCATGCCCTGAAAGATGTTCCAGCTCTTGGTGTCAATTCGTCACGCTCCTCTAGTTTCGGCCACTTTTGTATGGCCAATCGTGAGAATTTTTCCTCAATCTTAGATCAGATAGAAACTGAGATGATTGCCCCTCTCAGTATCTTGCGCTTGGGCATCGAAATCAACGGTGAGCCCATAAAAGAGCTAGTTTTAAATGAGATTTTGGTGGCGCATAGTTCTCCAGCTGCCACCAGCCGTTATCTAATTGAAGTGGGCGAGCATAAAGAAGAACAGCGTTCATCTGGCATCTGGGTTAGCACCCCAGCTGGCTCTACTGGCTCTTTGCGCTCGGCTGGTGGCGCTATCATGGGTTTGCCTGAACGTAAATTTCAATATAAAGTACGCGAAGCTTGCATGCGACCTGGACAAAGCTGGCAGCTGTTAGAGGGCATTTTAGAGCAAGACCAGAGTATGCGCATAGTCAGTGAAATGCGCACGGGCGAAGTCTATATTGATGGACCGCACATTATTCATACACTAACTCTTGGGGATGAACTGGTAATTAAACCGTCTCATGATTTGAGAGCCTTCATTCACTCAAGCGTAAACGATGTCTTTTTGAAGGCAAAACACTAAAATCTGAGTTCTCATTTGCAGGTAGAAAAAATGACCGATGACGGCAAACTTACAAGCTCAGACCATGCCGCCATATTGGTTGCCCAGCTTACCGCAGCGACCATTCGTCGCTTGGGCTTAGGTCTTGGTTCTAATCTACCGGGCCGCTTGGCGCGAAAGTTATCACCGACTGTCTTAAGTCATCTCTCGGCTCAGACTGCTCGCGGGGTCATAGCTGTTACCGGAACCAATGGTAAAAGCACTACCAGCGGTATCCTTTCCTCAATTTTGCGCACAGCAGGTTTTACTTTCGCTCACAACCGTCAGGGAGCAAATCTAGTCACTGGTATTACTGCCTCTTTAATTGAATCTTCTAATTGGAAAACAGGCATTGCTGCAGATTTATGCTTGTTTGAGATTGACGAGGCCGCCCTACCAGTAGTGGCAAAAGAAGTGAAGATCGGTAGTGTCGTTGTTACTAATTTATTTCGTGATCAACTTGATCGTTTTGGTGAGCTTGATACCACTGCCCGCTTGATTAATGCTGGTATCAACCAGAACAAGTCTATGGCGATACTTAATAGTGATGATCCCAATGTTAGCCAATTGGCACCAGATGTGGCTCATCTCTTCTTCGGCCTTGAGAATATCTTGCCGTCTTCGAATGACGAATCTAATTCTAATTCTGAGTCTAGCAAACTGGTTTCGGCTACTTCTAATATGGAGCTATCTTATTGCGGTAAGTGCGGTAAGGAAATCAGCTATACCACCGTCTTCTATGGCCAGATAGGTCACTGGTATTGCCAGGGTTGTGACTTTAAGCGACCTGTACCAAAGGTTGTAGCCCGAGATGTAGAGGTAGCTGCTACCCAGAGCCGCTTCAAGCTTGTCATCGAAGGCAAAATTGAAGAGTGCGTTTTACCTCTGCCTGGCTTGTTCAATGTCTATAACGCTTTGGCTGCCGCGGCTGCCGCCTATCATCTTGGCGCCAGCCGTGAGGCTATTCGCTATGGTATGAAAGAATATTCCACCCTTTTTGGCCGGTCCGAAAGACTGACCATTGAAGGTAAGTCAATTATCGTGCAACTGATTAAGAATCCAGCTGGGGCAACCCAGGCCCTGGCCTCATGTGTCAAAGATAGCAAGGCCAAAGTATTGATCGCCATTAACGATAACCTGGCCGATGGTCGTGATATCTCCTGGCTCTGGGACGCAGACTTTGAGCAACTTGCCGCTCTCAAGAATGGCACAATGATTGTCAGCGGGCAAAGGGCTGAAGATATGGCAGTCAGGCTTAAGTATGCTGGAATTAGCTCGGATCAAATAGCCACAGTACCAAAATTGGCACAGGCCTTGCGACAGGGAATTGATAGCCTGACCGAGGGTGAGACTCTTTGGTTAATGCCGACCTATACTAATTTGCTCGACTTGCAAAAAATTCTCAAAGCTATGGGATATTCCATGAACTGCACCTAGATAAAGGTTTTGCTGTTTTTTCTGGCGTAATCTTGGGGAGATTTTGGCGGCGACATGTACGCTTTATCTCGAAATCGGGCAAAACGATTATGACTGCTAAATAATAGAGTCTGATAATAAATTGAGGGGATTGGTTTGGCATGAGCCCAGGTGCAAAAAATCCGAAGGCAAAAGACAGTTCGCTTTTTGGTGGCGGCGAGAGTCTTGTCGGCAAAACAATTGATCGATTTGAGATTCAAGAACAGCTTGGTGAAGGGAGCTTGAGCGTTGTTTACCGTGCTTACGATAAAGAATCGCAAGGCACTGTTGTAATCAAGATTATTCATAAGCAGCTATTGTCTAGTATCAAGAACTTGAAAAAGTTCGAGCAGAAACTGCGTGCCTTGATGGCTCTGGATGACCCACATATATGTACCTATCGCGATGTCGTCATCGTTGAGGGGCGGGTTATTTTAGTGATTCGCCCCATGGTCTTTGAGAGCCTTGAAGATCTTCTCTCTAAGACTGGCCACATTGGGCCAGATCGCGCAGTTAGTATTTTTAGCCAAGTCTCTGAAGCTTTAGAGTCAGCCCTGCGATTAGATGTCTTGCACCGCGACATCAAGCCCAGCAACATCCTCATTCTTGATAATCAGAAGTTTGAAGATGACATTATGGTGATGGATTTTGGCATCGCTAAGATTATCCAAGATGAGAGTGCTGAGCATAAGTCAGATCAGTATATGACTCGTTCTAAGGAGACTTTCGGCAGTCCTTTGTATTTGAGCCCCGAGCAATGTGGCGGTAAGAAAGTCGATAATCGCTCAGACATTTATTCGCTCGGTTGTGTCATGTATGAGTCTTTAACTGGTAAGCCGCCGTTTGTAGGCAAGAACGTTTTAGAAACCGCTTACAAACACATGAACGACACGCCGCGACCGCTGGGCTTAGACCCGAGCATGGAGCCCGTTGCCACCCGTTTTGAAGAAGTAGTAGCGAAGTGCTTGGCTAAAGATCCGGATAACCGTTATCAAAGCCCCGAGCAGTTGCGCCAAGATTTAGAGTTGGTATTAACGGCTACAGATACTGAGTGGGCTAATTCAGCTAATCTCTATAAAGAGATGGCGCCGCGCAAAAAACGCAGTCAGGGTGGTGGAGCTGCTGGCGGCAAGAAGCGGGGCTTCTCAATTGAGTCAGCCATTTGGATCGCCGGTATTGTTTTGCTAATTGGCGTTGTTGCTTTCTGGTCTTGGATTATTCTCAAGCCTGAAAGTAAGAAGTACCCGACCTTTGATAACAATCTTTTGTGGAACGTCAAGGTGCCGAGCAAACCCACTCCAGTAGAGGATTTTGGCAACAAGGAAGAGGCTGCCAAAGTCAATTTGCAAAGTATTGAGCGCGACATCGGACCAAATTGTCGTGAGTATGCCGATGCTCTGCTTGCTCTGGTAACTTTGTATCATGAGTCGCAGCATTGGTCTGATGCCCTTACTTATGGTCGCAAGCTAACTCAAACCACAGAACGGTTAGAGAAAGATGGTCAGGAAGGACCATGCCAGTTGAGTGAGTGCTACCGTTTGGTTGCTTACGCTGCCTTTTGCTATGGTGCCTACGAAGAGGCCGTTCCTGCTGCTGAAAAGGAACTAGAGCTGGCCTCTGGTAAACAGGCACTGAATATTTCTAACATTCAGTGTTTGCGTATTCTTGGCGATATTTATTCGCGTCAGGGCAATCTACCTAAAGCAATTGAGGTTTACAAACGTTTCTTCAATTTAGCTGAAATTGAAAAAGAACAGCGTTCGCAAATGTACTGGGATGCCTGCGCTAAGCTGGCTGACGTCTATCGTCGTGATGGCTTATTTAAGGAGGCACAGACCACCTACAAGCTTGGTATTGACTGGTGGAAGGCCCATGGCAATCCTGATACTTTATGGGCTCCCCGAGCGCTCTATGGCTATGCTTTGACCTTGTATGCTCAAGGAGACTATAAAGGTGCCGAAGAGGCCCTTAAAGAAGCTACGTCTTTGTGTAAGAAAGTTGGACCGGTAGATCCGGCTCTGCAAGGAGCTATTCGCAAAGTCTATATTGATACTCTCTATCACACCAACCTACTTCATGCCATTTCGGTACAGCTGGGAGAGGGCGAAGAGAAGCACTAAAGTGTCACTAGATTGAGTCGAAGTATGCGCGCCGATAAAAAGCTATCATTCTTGCTCGCCCTCTGTTTGCCTTTCGTACAGACAGCTCCGGCCATTGCTAAAGAGATGGCTCTTCAGCTTGATCAAACCCATAGCTTTATGGGGCGCGGTCAGCTTACGGTCAGCGCCAAAGGCGTTCGCCTTGAAAACAAAGACAAGCTCAAATTTATATTGGTAGCTAAAGCGCCTGATTGGCGCGTGACAATTTACCGTAATGACGACAAGACATATTTTTCAGAAAGCTTGAAGGTGTTTGAAAACACAGGTTTGTTCTCTGGTTTTGTTATGCTGCCACCAGGTAAGCATTTGCGTTCCACAGGCTTTACCAGATCATCACTTAACTTCTGTGGTCGCGAAGCAATTCGCATGACTAGTCGTAAGGCTACTTTGAAATACATTCCTTTAGGTAATATCGCCCCAGAGGTAGAAAGTATCGTCTATGCTGCTTACAAAACTCCGACCAATGGTGGCTTACCTCTGTTGTACGTTAAGGCCCACAGTGGCAAAGACTATACCAATGGTGCTAGTCAGGAAGGTCACTTAGAAAACATAATCGATACCAGTAAAATCGAATCTGTTGAAGACAATCCGAACCTCTACACAGCTCCAAGTGGATATAAATTAGTCAAATCTCTTGGTCTTGTTTTTGCCGGTTCTTCGGTGCGTGATGATAGCGTTGACTTCCAGAATTTGTTTGATATGAAGCTACCAGGTGGGCGAAAATAAAATAGGCTAAGCTAGAGCTAAGTTAGAACTATCCCAGAGCTAAGCTAATTCTAGATTGAAGTAAATAGGCAGGGAGGAATTTAGATTGAATACGCATAGATCTTTCCTCCTAGTCGTCTTGTGTTTCTTCGTTTGTGTTTTTACCGGCCCTCTTGCTTTCGCTCGAGAGAACGCACTGCGCCTCACTCAAACTCATACATTCATGGGCCGTTGCCAACTAACAGCTAGCAGCCATGGTATTCGCATTGAAAATCAAGACAAACTAAAGTTTGTACTGGTTGCTAAAGCACCAGATTGGCGAGTAACCATATTTCGCAACGACGATAAGACTTACTTTTCCCAGAGTCTCAAAGATTTTCAAAACACCGGTCTAGTGTCAGGCTTCGTCATGATAGAGCGGCCTCGCAAACTTAGTTCTGCTGACTTTGCCAAATCTTCTTTCAAGTTTTGTGGCTATGACATTCTTCGTTGGACAGGCCGAAACTCGACCTTTAAGTATTTGCCTCTAGGCAATATTGCACCACAGGTGGAGAGCATAATCTTTGCTGCCTATAAAGTTCCGACCAATGGTGGCTTGCCGGTCACTTATGTGAAGTCACAGAGCGGTAGAGACTATACAAATGGTATTAGTGAGGAAGGTCATTTGGAAACCTTGCTCGATACCAGCAAAATTGAGAGTGTCGCTGACGATCCTACGCTTTTCATTGCTCCCAGTGGCTACAAGCAAGCAAAGTCGGTCGGGGTTGTCTTTGTTGGCAGTGCTGCCCGAAATGCAAGTGGAGACTTTCAGAATCTTTTTGAAATGAGACCAATTGGTGGACACAAATAGCCTTGTTTCTATGCGTTTGCCTGCCAAACGGCTATTTTTCAAAGATATCATCATCCTTTAGGATGACATCAAGTCAAAAGCGCTTTTTCTATGTGTATAGTTCAGTACAGATAGAGGGCCGATCTAGCTTTTTGCTTGAAAACTTTATTAAGCCATTGATCAGTGCCTAATGACTGGCTCAAGGGAACTTCAGTCTGAATATATCCTTTGACTGATTTAATATTATTCGCCCGGGTGTCTAATAGTGACAGCGGCAAGACGTTCACACGCTCGCTGCTTAACTGAGGCCGTTTATGTCACGCATTTTGGTTGTTCGTGGAATGGACGAAGAATTCTCTCCTTTGCGCAAATGTTTGCAAGAAGAGCATGAGCTCTACTTCGCCCATGATCTCGCCACAGCTATGGCGGTTTTGCGCCAGCCTGATGCCAATATTGATTTGGTGGTTGGTAATGTCTATGAAGAAATAGATGTTTTGAATTGATTTCATTGGTGAAAGGAGACGTCATTCTGCGCTCTATCCCGCTTCTTTGTTTGTCGAGGGAAAGATCAATTAGGGCATCCATGTTTGATCCAACTCTAGCGAGAGCTGCTCTCTTGTGTGGGGCAGACAAGTATTTGAGCATGGACTTGTTCTGTGGTTTTCGTGCACAAACATCTGCTTTTGTTCAATGCCCGCAATTTGGAGAGGGTTGTGATTATAAGGGCCTGAGAGAGGCGATTGAAGGAATAATCGAGCGATCTAATAGAAAGAAAAACTTGCATGTGCTAGTAGGTTAGTTGCTTAGTCTTAGTTGCAGAAACAACTTAGACGCAAAAGGAAGTATAAAAATGAAGGGCTGTACAGCAAACATAGAAGATTTATCTCTTAAGAACGAGAACTTCCGTCAGGTTATCTACACGGCAAAACACAGCCAGCTTGTGGTCATGAGCCTTTTGCCAAGCGAAGACATTGGTGAAGAGGTGCATAGCCTCGATCAGTTCATTCGCTGTGAATCAGGCCAGGGCAAGTCTGTGATGGACGGTGTTGAGCATCAATTCAATGACGGTTTTGTGGTGCTGATACCAGCAGGTACCCGCCACAACATTATCAATTTGTCTAAAGACAAAGCCATGAAGTTGTATACGCTCTATGCACCACCCAACCATCGAGATGGTGTTATACATAAAACCACCCGATGCCGAAAAGGACGCTGAGCATTTCGATGGCACCACCACTGAGACGATGTAGTTAGTGTAGTGGAGTTGAAAACTATCACCAGTTTCTTCTTCTTCTTCTTCTTCTTCTTCTTCTTCTTCGAAAAAAGCGTCCGATTTTCGGCTGAAAATCGGACGCTTTTAGTTACGGTTTTTGGAAAGAAGAACAGCAGCAGCAGGTGCTATTTGATCTTTGTTAGCTTGCTCACGCCTTCTTGGGCAATTTTTGAATCTGGTTTGATTTCGACTGCCTTTTTATATTCAGTGAGAGCGGGAGCGCTTTGGCCTTGCTTCTCTAAGAATTGAGCATATTCAACATGGGCTGTAACGTCCCGTGGTGAAGCCTTAAGAGCATTCTTGAATTCAACTTCGGCCTGCTGATTGTCGCCCATGGCGGCAAGGGCAGTAGCCAATCTTCTTCTGGCTGGAGTGAAATTAGGTTGAATCTTGAGAGCCTTTTTCTGCTCAGCTACGGCCCCTTTGTAGTCGCCTGATTTCTGCAGCATCCAACCCAAACCGCTCAAAGCATTAGGATGGTTGGGCACTAGTTTGAGTGCGTCTTTAAAGGCCTGGGTTGCTTGTTGGGTATCTCCAGACTCAGCAAAAATATTGCCGAGGTTGATATAAGCTTCTGGCAATTTGTTGTTTAAAGTAATTGCCTCTTGCTCTTCTTTAATTGCCTGTGGGTACTTTTCTTGTTGCGCTAGCAAGACGCCCATGTTCAGATGGGGAGTGGCATCTTTAGGATTAATATCGGCGGCTTTCTTGTAAGCAGCGATAGCTTCGTCTACTTTGCCAACGTGGGTATAGGCAAAGCCTAAGTCACAGTGGGCACGGAAACTAGTTGGTTTGAGTTTGCAGGCTTCTTCGAATTCAGGTAGTGCCAATTCAATTTTGCCCTGGTTGGCATAAATTTGACCGAGCACCACATGCGGTAGGAAGTATTTGGGGTCAAGCTTAGCTGCTTGTTTTGACTCTAGTATGGCTGTTTCGTAGTCTTCCATGGCCGCTAGAATAGCGCCTAGTCGTTGGTGGGCTTTGGCATTGTTTGGCTCTTGCCTGATAGCTTCTCTGAAGGCTTCGGCAGCTTCTTTCAGTTTGCCACGGCTGTACATGCCCTCAGCTTTTTTCATCGTTTCAGAATCTTGCTCGTCGGCCACAGCCGAAGGAGCGAAAGCGTTTAAGCTGAGAGCGACACTGCATGCTAATAGTAGAGTGCTGACGGCTGACAGTGCGGATTTAACAGGAACCAATTTGTTTTCCCCCATGAGAATCTTAGAACGTTAGTTAGTTGATTAATAAGCAGCTTTAGCTGGCTCAGCCCCTTTGAGAATTTCTACACCGGCTGATGTGCCTAGTCTTGTGGCACCCGCATCAACCAGCGATTTAGCTTTGGCTAGATCACGGATTCCAGCACTGGCTTTGATACCAAGTTTGGCACCAGCAAGAGCTTTTTTGATCAGCTCTATGTCAGCGACAGTGGCACCCTTGCCGTCTTTGACAAAACCGGTCGACGTCTTCACCATTGCGGCACCGGCTTTGACACAGCACTCTGTAGCAATAACTTTTTCGTCGTCTGAAAGTAAGTCACATTCAATAATCACTTTGACAGGGTTTTCTTTCGCTGCTTTAACTACGGCTTTGATTTCTTCAGTGACAAAGTCAACGTCGCCGCCCTTTAGGGCGCCTACGTTTATAACCATATCGATTTCTTCAGCACCTTCTGAAACTGCTCTTTGTGTTTCAGCAATTTTGATATCGGTGAGATTGGCTCCGAGGGGGAAGCCAATCACAGTAGCCACGGCTACTTTTGAAGAAGACAGTTCTTTTACTGCTTGTCTGACGAACGATGGGTTGACACAGACAGCATAAAAATTGTTCTCCATCGCTTCCTGGCAGAGCTTTGAAATGTCAGCTTTGGTGGCCTGCGGAGTCAATAATGTGTGGTCGATATATTTAGCAAAGTTAGTTGCTGCTGTTGCTCCGCCAGTTTCATTGCTCATCGCTTACTCCAATTTGTGCAGATAACTTATCTTATAAGCCAGTTATAGGCCATTCTATAGGCCATTGTTCAGAGAACGGGCTGCCCTGCTCTTTCCTTATTGAAATCTAACCGAACGGCTACTGGAGCTGGTGGTTGATTCCCAGTGAGCAATACTCTGGTGATATTCCTGCAAGCTCTTCACCCCGAGCGAGCCTGATTGTAAGGCACCTATGGCACTGATAGTGGCCCAGGCTCCGGACATCGTGGTCACAACTGGCACGTTATAGCTAATGGCCGCCCGTCTAATGAGCTGGTCGTCTCCGCGAGCGGTGCGACCGGAAGGAATATTGAGAACTAGCTGAATCTCGCCGTTTTTAATGCGGTCAATCAAGTTGGGTCTACCTTCTGAGACTTTATTGGTGACCATTGAAGGAATACCAGCGGCTTTCAAGACCTGAGCTGTGCCGCGGGTGGCAATGAGCTCGAATCCTAGCTGGTAAAGGTTTTGGGCGACAGCCACTGATTCTTGCTTGTGGTGGTCCGAAACACTTATAAAGATGCGTCCTTTGGTAGGAATTTGCTGGCCCGCCGCGATTTGAGCTTTGGCGAAGGCCAGGCCAAACTGCGAGGCGATGCCCATAACTTCACCGGTGGAGCGCATTTCTGGTCCTAGTGAGATTTCAGCGCCATGGAAGCGCTTGAAAGGAATTACTACCGACTTGACTGATACGTGGGGAGGCAGCAAGCGGGGAGATATACCTAGCTCTGAAAGGGTCCGGCCGACCATCACTGAGGCCGCTATTCTGGCCCATGGAACGCCTGTTGCTTTAGAGACAAAAGGAATAGTGCGACTAGCCCGAGGATTGACCTCGAGTATATACAGCTCGTCGTCTTTGACGGCAAACTGTATATTCATTAGGCCTACTACTTTTAGTTCTTTGGCCAGTTCGTCGACAGCCCGGCGAATTTCTTCGACAATTTTGAAAGGGATGGTTTGGGCTGGCAGCACACAGGTGCTGTCGCCTGAGTGGATGCCAGCTTGTTCAATGTGTTCCATTATGCCGGCGATAATCGTAGCTCTGCCGTCTGAAACTGCGTCAACATCGATTTCTACTGCGTTTTCTAAGAACTCGTCAATTAGTACTGCCATTTCACCAGACACCGCTAGGGCGCTAGACAACCAGCGCTCCAGTTCGTCTTGGCCGTAAATAATAGCCATGGCTCGGCCGCCCAATACATAACTGGGTCGTACCATCACAGGGTAACCCAGGGCATTGGCCTGCTCGATGGCTTCCTCGGCGTTATAGGCAATCGCCCCTTTGGGCTGCTTTAAGTTGAGCGCGCGAATGAGATCGCCGAATCGGGCCCGGTCTTCGGCAATATCAATTGATTCAGGAGAAGTTCCAAGAATCTTAAAGCCACGTTCTTCTAAGCCTTTGGCTAATTTTAGCGGTGTTTGACCACCCAGCTGGACAATAATTCCTTCTGGTTTTTCTACTTCGGCAATGTTGCAGACATCTTCTAGAGTCAGTGGTTCAAAGTAGAGTCTGTCAGAGACATCGTAGTCAGTCGATACTGTTTCAGGGTTTGAATTGACCATGACAGCTTCGTAGCCAAGGTCACGCAGAGTTAAGCTGGCGTGTACACAACAGTAGTCAAACTCAATGCCCTGGCCGATTCTGTTTGGTCCACCGCCAAGAATCATGATGCGTGGCTTCACTGCCGGTGGTGCTTCTGATTCACTTTCGTAAGTCGAGTACATGTAAGGAGTGAATGCTTTGAACTCAGCCGAGCAAGTGTCAATCATCTTATAGGAAGGGCGCAGGTTGTACTTCTGTCGCAGCTCATAGATATCTTTTTCTTTGACACCAATTAAGCGAGACAGTTGCAAATCGCCAAATCCGCGTCTCTTTAGCTCTAATAAGAGAGCTGGATTGAGCTTATCGATCGTGTCGACCTTTTCCTTTAGTTCTTCAGACAATGAGTAAATGTCTTCTAGATTGTCGATAAACCAGGGATCAATAGCAGATAGTTCAACTATTTCTTCGGCTGATATGCCGGCTTTGAGAGCACCGTAAATATCTGTGAGGCGATGATGTGAAGGCACTGAAAGACGTCTACGCCATTCCCAGAAGTCTGCTTTAGAACGCGATGGTACATCGAGAAAACCAGATAGGCCAACTTCCATTCCTCTTAGTGCTTTTTGCACAGACTCTTGGAAGGTCCGGCCAATAGCCATTACTTCGCCCACTGATTTCATTTGTGTGGTGAGAGTGGTATCAGCGCCTTTGAATTTTTCAAAATTGAATCGAGGAATCTTTGTTACTACATAGTCGAGAGTAGGCTCGAAACACGCCGGTGTGTCTCTAGTAATGTCGTTTTGGATTTCGCCAAGAGTAAGGCCAACTGCTAATTTGGCAGCGATTTTAGCAATGGGATAACCGGTCGCTTTGCTGGCGAGGGCTGATGAGCGTGAGACCCGAGGGTTCATTTCGATGACAACTATGCGGCCATCATGGGGATGTATACCAAATTGAATATTGGAACCACCGGTTTCGACTCCAATGGCACGAATGATCAAAATGGCAGCATTGCGCAGTGCCTGATACTCGTTGTCTGAGATCGTTTGCATGGGGGCAACAGTAATTGAGTCGCCAGTGTGCACGCCCATCGGGTCTAGGTTTTCGATGGCGCAAATGATGACGACATTGTCTTGGCAGTCGCGCATTACTTCTAGCTCGACTTCTTTGTAGCCAATCACGCTTTCTTCTAAAAGAATTTCGCCGACAGGGGAGGCAGAAATACCAGCGTTAGCAATATCGTCTAGTTCTTCCTGGTTGTAGGCAATGCCGCCGCCAGCTCCACCTAAAGTAAAGGCTGGTCTAATGATGATGGGAAAACCGATTTTAGTGCCAATTTCGCGCGCTTCTGATATGTTTCGGGCAATGCCTGAGTTGGGCACGTAGAGGCCGATTTCGATCATTTTCTGTTTAAAAAGATCACGGTCTTCGGCTAATTTGATTGCTGGTAATTTGGCACCAATTAGTTCGACGTCGTATTCGGCTAGTACTCCACTCTCGGCTAACTCTACTGCTACGTTGAGGCTGGTCTGACCGCCCATGGTGGGCAATAGCGCCTGGGGGCGCTCGATGGCTATTACTTCGCGGGCAACCTCAGCAGTTACCGGTTCTATGTAAGTGCGATCCGCGACTTCGGGGTCAGTCATGATCGTTGCCGGGTTCGAATTGATTAGAACTACTTCGTAGCCCTCGTCTCGCAGCGCCTTGCAGGCTTGAGAGCCAGAGTAGTCAAACTCGCAGGCCTGGCCGATCGTAATTGGGCCGGCTCCGAGTACCAGTATCTTTTTGATATCAGTTCTTTTTGGCATTGTTCCTGAGTAAGTAAGGCTTGCTACAGTGCAAGACGGGGAGATATGCAAGGTATATTCAACCGCAAAAGCTCATGCTCTTGCTGATTTCATACAGGGCCTATCTTCTCATCTTTGCAATAGCCTTGTTCTCGATGACGACTGAATGTTTTAACTAGTTATGGTTTTAATTGGTTTCCCTCTTGGTACATATTAGAGAGGTACGGGGGCAGTCTGTTTAGGCTGAAGTTTAAGACAGATTGATACGTGAGGCGAACATGATGACTAGATCTAATCGTCAGCTTTGCTTTGGCATTAAAAACCTGAAAAAGACATTTGGCGCAGCAGCAGCTGCGTTTTTTAGTACTTTAATTTCACTTCAGAGCCTGCCGGCCCTGGCTCAGTGCCAGGTCGAGCGTGATGATGCTCCCTTAGAGCACGGAATGACCAACTTGCCGGATATTCCTGTCTCTGTCTGGCGCAAGAAAGGCGTAAAGCCTCAAGCTGTGGCCATTGCCGTTCATGGCATGGTGATGCATGGCGGCGTTTATGACCGTTTGGCTAGTGAATTGGTTGGGCTAGACTTTGAAGTTTATGCTCAAGACCTGCGCGGCTATGGCCGTTGGCAGTTTGCTCCAACGGCTAAGAGCACCCTGAGCTATAAAGAGAGCTTAGAAGACTTAAAAGCTCTGGTTAGGGCCGCCCGCAATGAGCATCCTGACCTGCCAGTATTCCTTATTGGTGAAAGCATGGGAGCGGGATTGTCGCTTCGTGCTGCCGCTGCTATGCCTGGTGAGATAAGCGGTTTGGTCTTGTCCAGCCCTGCTCTCAAGCGTCGCAACTACTGCGAACCAGAAATGGTGAAAGATGTGGCCGCTCTGTTTGCTAATCCGGTCAGACAGTTTGATATGGTTCCATACATAAGAAAGTTTGCCTCTGAAGACCCTCAGATTGCTCAAGAAACCATAGAAGACCCCATGGTCCGCAAAACCTTGAGCTTGAGAGAGTTGCTCAAGACAGCTTCTGTTATTCGCACTAATATTAATCACGTCAAGAATATTCCTGCCGATATGCCTGTTTTAGTGATGCAGGGCGACCACGATCGCATGCTTCAGCAAAACGCAGTAGTTACTCTGCTCAAGAAACTCAAGTCAACTGACCAAACGGTAAGATGGCTGCCTGGTAAAGGCCATGTATTAATCGAGACAGCCCACATCGACCCGACTACATTGTTCATGGTCAAGTCATGGCTTGTCGGCCACTTGCCAAGTGGAGCTGAGCGTGTAGCCAGAGTTTCGACTAAGGCCAAGTATCACGATTCTGACCTGGTCGAATTAAGTTCTATCGGCAACTACTAGATTTATATTTCTGATAGTGATTCTTTATATGTTTGTTTGTAGCCGACATAATTGGCTGCGCCGCGCTCAATCATCTCTCGGTCTTTGGCATTGGCTTCGCGCACAACCTTGCCAGGTACGCCCATGACCAGGCTGCCGGGAGGTATTTGACTATTGGGCGCCACAATAGAACCCGCGGCAATAATTGAGTGAGCGCCAATTCGGGCGCCGTCTAAGATGATTGCTCCCATGGCGATGAGGCAGTCTGATTCGATGGTACAACCGTGAAGAATGGCGCCATGGCCAACCGTTACCCGATCGCCGACTGTGAGGCTAAGGTGATGGGTGACGTGCATCAGGCAACCATCTTGAATATTTGTACTGCGACCAATACGAATGGCGTTAATGTCTCCTCGGACCACAGTGTGGAACCAAATACTGGCATCTTCCTCCACCGTGACATTGCCAATTAGGCAGGCAGTTGGGGCAATAAAGGCACTTTCGTGCACGGCAGGGCTAAATCCTGCATACTTGTAAAGGGTGTTCATGTATTTAATTATATATGGGTATTGCTTCATAGCCTGCAATAACCCCCTCAGGGCACCCTTGTCAAGCTGATAACATTAAATAGCACGTTTGTAGGAGTATTAGATGATGCCTGTTTTCGAACAGCCGATGCGCAAGTTGCTGGGAACCCTGTCTCCAACTATTTCTTGGCTTAACGAGAAAGGCTGCGTTGATGTTGCTTCCGTGCCCGAATCTCACCTGGAAGCGATTAAGCAATTAGAGCGTATTGGTGTTGTGCACAAACGCAACAACCGCAGCTACGAGCTGCAAAAAATCCGCCTAAGAAAATTGCTTGGCACCGATACTATTGAAGAGCTGACAGAGCAAGCTGCTCAAATGGCCGCCCAAATGGCTCAACTTGCTGCTATGCCTAAAGAAGTAGTTGAACCGGTCACCACTGCCGTTGTCGCTGGTGCTGCTGCTGGCGGTATTCCGTCAGAGTTGAACTAACTCCTATAATTTAATCAACGTTTGAAAGATAGTGACCATCGAGCATAGAAGTCTTCGTTCCCTTGAATGGGAAAGGCTCACCACTTATCTTTCTGAGCAAAACGAAACAGCCGAGGGCAAGAGACGCTCTTGCCAGCTTGTGCCTTCTTTAGGTTTCACTTTTGATCTTGATGCTGAGATAGCTAATGCTCAGATTCTCTTGGATCAAACTGAAGAAGCTTGCGCCCTCATTTCTAGTCGCACAGCTTTTAGTTTGGCCAAGCTCAGCGATGTTCGAGAGTCTATAGCTCTCCTGCGAGCTGGTGCTGTAATCACTGCTGGCGAATTGGCTCGTGTAAAAGCACTGCTGGTAGTGGCACGCTCTGTGCGCGGTTCTCTGGCTTTACTCACTCCGGCCCAATTTCCTCATTTGCATCGCTTTGTTGCTACTTTGGTAGCCTTGCCTAAACAAATTGAGGCCATCGATTTTGCCATTGATGATTTTGGCGCTGTCAAAGATACGGCCAGTAGTCTTTTGCGTTCTTTGCGTAGAGAAAGGCAAAAACTGGACCAGCATATAAAAGACGAGTTGGGGCGCATTATTCAGTCGCAGTCTGGTACCAAGGCCCTGCAAGAGCCAATCTATACTGTGCGCGGAGGGCGCTTCGTTTTGCCGGTGATGGCCAATATGCGCTATCTGCTTGACGGTATTGTGCATGACGCTTCGCAGTCAGGTTTGACTGTCTATGTCGAACCGATTAGCGTGGTCGAGCTTTCAAACCAAACAAGAATCAAAGATTCAGCCATAGAAAGCGAGATCGAGCGAATTGTTATTGAGCTTTGCGATCAGCTCAGACCTTTTGCGGATCAAATTGCTGATTGCTATAGCGCCTTAATTGATCTTGATTGCATCATGGCTCGGGGTCGCTTAGCTTTGCTCTATGGTGGCAATAAGCCAGCTTTGAGCAATCAGCCTATGATCGAGCTGCGTGGCGCCCGCCATCCGCTTCTTGTTCTACAGAATCGGCAGAACAAAGAGAAAATCATTGTTGAAAATACAGTGGTTATGCAAGAGGGTGAACGCACTCTTGTCATTACTGGTCCTAATACTGGCGGTAAAACTGTATTACTAAAGCTAATCGGTATCTATTCGCTTATGGTGCGCTGTGGTCTTTTGCTTCCAGCCAAGACTGGCTCTAAGACAGCGTTGTTTCCTCTTGTTTGTGCCGATATTGGTGACGAACAGTCACTTGAGCAGAGCCTTTCCACTTTTTCTGCCCATATGAAGAACGTAGTTGAAATCGTCGATACGGCCAAGCGCGGTATGTTGGTTTTGCTCGATGAAATTGGTGCTGGCACAGATCCTAAAGAAGGTGCGGCCCTCGCCCGCGCCATCTTAGAGCATCTGCTTGAGCGAGATGTTGTCACTATTGCCACCACACACCTGGGTGAGCTGAAAATGTTGGCCTATACAAATAGTGGTTTTGTAAATGGTAGTTTTGAATTTGATGAGGCGACACTTTCGCCTACCTATAAATTGCGTTTGGGAGTACCGGGTAGTTCAAAAGCCAATACCATTGCCCAGCGTCTAGGTTTAGCTGATGCTGTGGTGGCCCGTGCTCGTGAGTTGACTGTGGCCTCTGAGCATGAGCTTGAGCAAATTATTGAGAACCTCAACGCTCGTCTCGCCCAAGTGCATGAAAGGCAAGAGCAGTTAAGCCTGCTGCAAGAGAATCTTGACGCTAAGCAAGCCAAGCTTGATCAAAGAGAAGAAAAACTATTTTTAGAACAAGAAAAAGTACGGGGCCGCATGGCTTCTGAACTAGAAGAAGAGCTCAAGGCTGCGCGCGAGATCATGAAAGAAATGATTGCTGGCCTGCAGCGCGAGCCCAGTATAAAAGCAGCACAAAAGACTGCTGCCGAGTTGGAGACTTTGAAAGCTACTGTAAGTTTCCTGCAGGAGCGCCAAAAGATTATTCCCAAAGGTCCAGATCCCAATGTGCTAACTGCTGGAATGACTGTGAGGCTTAAGTCACTGAATTCTTCTGGCATAGTTCAAGAAATAATCTATTCAGATAAGCAGCAATTGAAAATTGACCGGGTCATGGTTCAAGTTGGCCCTCTAAAGGTGAAAGTAGCACCTAGCGACTTAGAAATAAGAGGAACGGCCAAGGTCAAGGCCCATCAGCCTGCTAACCTTTCCCTTTCGAGCAAAGCTGGTGCAAAGAAAAAGTCGGCGAATTCTATTCAATATAATGATCCGGCTGTTTTCGTTCGTACTCAAAGCAATACTATTGACCTGCGCGGCAAGCGCGCCGACGATGCCTATGGTCTAGTCGAGCAGTTTGTCGACAGTTGTGCTCTCAACCGAGTTAGCCCCTTGATGATTATTCATGGCCACGGCACCGGTGCTATTAAATCGGTGGTGCGCGAGTTCCTTTCGAGTTGTCGCTATGCTAATCGCCAGCGCTCTGGTGAAACCTATGAAGGTGGAGACGGCGTTACCATTGTTGAGCTGGGCGAATAGTTCTCTATCGAACTGCTTTTAAGCCTTGAAATTATTCTCTGGCAATTTTGTCGAGAAATTGGTCGGAGCGGATAGAGGTATTAGAAGTCGAGTTGCCAAGATAAAAATATAACCACTTGACTTCCCGCCTACGTAGTTTCCCCAGTTTCAAAGGACGCTAAAACTGGAATAAATTAATATGGCGGGTGTAGATAGTCGCTTCACTAGGGGTTCTTTCTAATGGCTGATGTTGCTGATTCAATTTTGAACAAAAAACCAGATGCTGCTGCTGCCGACCCGAAGAAGGTCGATTTTGGCACAATTTTTGAGCAGCCTAAATTGACGCCAAAACCAGCTGTCGAGAACACTGGTACAGCGCCTAAGGTTACCACTGGCGATAACACAGGCTCAGCTAAGCCTCCGGTTGATGCTGCTGTTGTACCAGCTAAGGCTGCCACTCCAGATAAGCCTGCTGCAACCACCGACAAGCCTGCTGCAACTACAGACAAGCCTGCTGCTGCCACAGACAAGCCTGCTGCTGCCACAGACAAGCCTGCTGCAGCCACAGATAAGCCTGCTGCAACTACCGACAAGCCTGCCGCCGCCCTAGACCTGACTAAACCTCTGCCACCTGAGTTGGCTAAGGGCCTGACTCTGTCTAAAGAAGTTGCTCGCATCCTCGATAACGATGTGCCTCAAGCTAATCGGGCTCATAAGCTGACTGATGCTGAGGCTGCCTACAATAAAGCTATTGAAATCGCCAAACAAGTTACTCCAGAGCAGATCGCCGCAGCGAAAGCTGATTATGAGGCTGTTCTCAAAGCTAAGGCGACAGAGAAAGATCCGGAGAAGTTGCGGGCGCTGGCCGAGCGTCAAGCCGCTGACTACACCCTTATGCGCGTCAACGATTGCGCCCAGGGCAACAAAGCCCTGTGGCTTTACCGCCAAGGCCGCATTGAAGAAGGTACTACTCAGTTCCTTCAGGCCGCTGGACTCTCTCCAGAAGATGCTAAAAACTTGTCTAAGCTAACCCCCGAACAGAAAGCCGTTTTGGGTGACAAGCTCAATGCCAATGCAACGATTCTTACAGACGAAAACTTTATGCGCCAATATACGCGCATTATGGAAAGTGGCCAAAAGCTGCCACAAGAATTTGTACAGATTCACCAATATTTAAGAGACCAACAAGAAAAAGCTGCCGTTGCTAATGCTGGCAAGCCCACTGACGCAGCTGCTGCTAAGGTTGAGGCCAATAGCCCGGCTGGAGTGGAGACTCAAGAATCTAGAATAGCCACAATTAAGAGCTTGATCCCGAATGAAGCTGCCAACATTAACACCATTGTTGCTGGTAGTGACCTCCTGCAAAAATTGAAGGATCAGGGCGCCAAGTCCTTTACTCCTGAGCAGGAGAAGGCTTTGGCCGACACTGTAAAGGCCGTCGACGATAATTTGCTTTTGTCTAAAGCTAAGTATGAATTTAGCCTGACCGAGCTAGGCAAGCTTGTGCCAGCTGAAAAGGCCGAAGCCTTTAACACTGCCGTCGGTAAGATCGACGCTGAATTTACAAACATGGTCAATAGCAGCCCTAAAGGGCAAGACGGCAAGCCTGCTCTTAGCCAGGCCGATGCTGGACTGTTGCAAACTATCACCAATCTCGATGTCAGTGCTGCTGATCGCACCGCTGCCCTGGCTAAATTGGGTGAGACCCATCCTGCTTTTGGCAAAGCTGTTACTGACGCCATGGCAGTGGTTGGTACTCCTGAAAATGGTCTTAATGCTATTTCTCTGCGATTTGGCATGACCGGTTTGGCTAAGAACTATCAAGAGGCCATTGATGCTAAGGCTACCATTCACTATTCCTATGCTGACCGGCTCAACGCAGTTGGTGGTAAAGCTTCTGACGGTAGCGACAACAAAGCCAAAGCTAAAGCCGTTCTAGAAGGTACATTCGCTAATTTGCCTGACCAGGCTGTACAGAATCTGTTAGCCAACCCGGAACTTGTGAAGCTTGCCACCGACACCGGTGCTAAACTTCCTGTGGTTGCGGCCTCCGCTGATGCCGCTGCTAATCCTGCGAAAACCACAGATGCCGCAGCTGTTCCAGGTCAGACTACAGACGCTGCTGTTAATCCAGCTGCAGCAGGCGATATGGCCGCTCAATTGGCCGCTGCTAGCCCTGACCAGTTACTTGATGCCGCTCACAAAATGGCTAAAGAAGGCCCAGACTACATACCGCAAACTAAGGCCCTTTACGAAGAACTACTCAAGCGTATTGATGATCCAGCTCGCATTGCCGATGTTAAGAAACAGTTGGCTGATCAAGTTGGTGCCCTAGAAAAGAATCAAACCATCGATGGTAAGCCATTAGATGCTGCCACACGCCTGCAGTATCATGCTGCGAACGCTCAACTAATTGATGCCCTCAGTCTCGGAATCACTGTTCGTCAAGAGTATGCCGCTTACCTTGGTGGCAAAGACGCTCTGGCTATTGACACCAAGAGCCCTGAAAAACTTCAACCAGTGCTTGGTACTGGCCCTAACCAGATGGACCTGAACAGGTCCATGAATGATCAGCTCAAGCTTGTCTATGCTGCTGCTGATAGCATGCCTGTTGACTTGATGAAGAGAGAGAAAGCCAATCTTGAAAAGAGTATGGCTACCATTGGTGCAAGTGATACTCAAGGTCTCATTCCTAAAGCTTTAGACTTCTTGCAAGGCACTAAAGAGAGAGCCGGTGCTATCGATATTTCGGTCACCACAAGAACTGCTGCAGCGATGATGTATATCTCGCAAGGAGCAGTATTCAACAAAGAGAAGAATGCTTGGGAGCACCGCTCAAATCCACAAATTGACTCGCTCTATCAACCAACCATGGCTGTTGATTTGCTCAAGCAAGCTGACGCCAAGTACAAAGAAATTCATGGTGCCAATGCTACTGATCCATCTCTTGATCAAGTTAAGGCCTTTGGTGCACAACTTGCTCCTGAGCAGTTCAAAGCCGTGACCACTGCCGCTAACACCAAGATGTGGAGTACTGGTCTCGATATTGCTGATACCGCTCTTTCATTCGGTACTCAATTGGGTGTTGCTGCTCTGCTCTCAAAAACTAAGATGGGATTTGCTGCTAAACACGCTATTGCCGATGCTTCATCCTTTGGTGTCAACTTCGCCACCCGTTCAGTGGGTATGCGCTTGGGCACTGGTCAGTGGGAAGCTGCTACTGAGACCGCTGTGCATGCCGCTGCTGTTACCGCTCTGGTATCAACCATGAAGTACGGTGGCATCGCTGGCAACAAAATGTTGAACCGCAACCTCGCTGGCTATGAGAGTGTAGCTATGGCTGCACGCAGCATGGACAACACCGCTGGTAAAGTAATGACCTTGGGTGAGTACGGCGAACGTCTTGCTGCCAAAGGTTTGAAGACTGAAGCTGATGCTATTAGAAATAGCAAAGACGTCGGTCGTAAGATTGCCGACATGACCGATGATGAACTGAGAGCTGTCTTGCCGACAAGCTTGAGCAATCGTGGCGCTGAAGCCATGGTCTTGGTTGAAGGCGGTATGACTCCTGAACTTAAGGCTATTAACGAGCTGCAAAGAAATGGTATCAGCACGGTAGGTGACATTAAGGCAGCTGTTGCTAAAGATTTGAGCAGCACTCAAGAGTTTGTGCAGGCTGCTAAACAGCTTCCTGGCTACGAAAAATTGACCCCTCGTCAAGCGATGGAACAGCTCGGAGCTGCTGGCAATCCTCGTTTCGATACAGCCAAGAAAATCACCGATGAATTGGCTACCCTCGATAACGGCATGAAAGTATCGAGACTGGGAAGTATTGAATCAGTGCCATTGCTACCGAAAATTGGTCCAATGTCAGGCAAGTCTGTTTCTGTACCCACACGTGATGCTAAGACTATTGGTGAAATTGAGAGCTACGTTGCTAAAGCCACACCAGACAGTGAGTTGGCCCGTATGTTCCCAGGACTGAAAGGCCAGGCCGATGATGTTGCTCTTCGTCAAATCGAAGCCAATGGAGCTGGTATCTTTGGCGATATTTCACGCAAGGGCGCCAATGGCCAAGGCTGGCGTAAACTTGACGAACTGGCCCCTGAGGTCAGTGACATCACTAAGAGAACAAAAGCACAGTGGCTCAAAGAGACCTTATACACCGATCGGTTTTATGGCGGTCTCAGTATTCCGAAGACTACCCGAGCTGACCTGGCCGACGTTCAAGCCCTTAAGGCTGGCATGACCCGCAGAGCTGATGCTGTTGCTGTTGGTTCGTACATGGTTGGCTTACATGCCTATCAGAGTATGACTGGTGGCTACGACAAACTGGTTAAGGGTGTCGATGAAAATGGCCAACAGAAGAAATACAATTTCAGCGAAGCTATGTTAGAAGCCAACTTTGGCAGCACTAACCCGACTGCCACTGAAGTCTTACTGCGCAGCGGTGTTCTTGAAGGTCTATTTGCTGGAGCTGCCTTCCGTGGCTTCTCTAAACTAGGCATGGCCGAAAGCAGAGATTTGGGTGTGAAAGCCATTCTTGGTCAGAATCTTAACCGCAGAGCATTAACCTATCAAGCCTTTAGCTCTCCTCTTCTTGCTCCATTTGCCGGCGCCGCTCAAGACTCTTGGACACTGCGACCAATGATAACTGGAGCAGATAAGCCTCTTGAAGATTATGACTACGGTTTAGGAACTGCTATTCCTGCAGAAACTCCTAAGGCTGCAGCAGACACCACTCCTAAGCCAGTGGTCGACACAACACCTAAGGCGCCTGTAGACAGTACTGCTAAGCCTCCGGTGGTCGACACAACACCTAAGCCTGCAACAAATGCCGATGGAGTGAGCAGCCCTGATGCTAGCCCATAGGCGAAATTAAGAGGGAGATCGCCCTCTTGACTACTTGAGGAAGCTTGCAAGGCGCCGTCTCTGATGGCGCCTTCGTTTTGGAGGAATTTGTTGCCTAAAATTGTCTGACTTTGTCCAGAAAAGGGAACAATCTGTATAGTCCATATTACTGAGGGACAGTGAGTCTTTTTAAATCAGTAATATGAAACAAGAGGGTTCTAACCATGACCGAGACCAAGCCAGATACTAAGGTAGCCGACTCAACCCCTAAAAAGGTAGACGATCATGGTGATGCCAGCCTCAAATTGAGCTTGGCAGGAAATGCACCTTCTGATAAGACAAAAGTTACTGACGCAGCCGCTAAACCAGCTGAAATTGACGTCAAACAACAGACTGAACAGATCTACGGTCGCATTACTACAGCTAAACAGTCTGCTGATGCCTTAGCCGAGTTAATTGTCAGCAAAAAGCCGATGGATGAAAAGCTTACTGTCACTGGTGCTGATGGTAAACTTCATCAAACCACTGTAGGCGAGCGCATCAAAGAGTTGAAACAAACTGTTGATAACGCTGCCAATCAAGCTGTAGTTATGTCTAAATCTATTGATCAAACTGAGGTTTCTCGGCAACTCAACAACAGTATTGCTGAGCGCAACACCATTGCCAAAGAACTTGGTCTCGATACCAATAAACTTTCCGCAGCCAATATCACTGAAGCTTTGAAGAATCCTGGTGATAATGCCACCAAAGTAAAGCTCGAGAGTTTGCTTGCTGCTCAGAATAAATTTGATGACTTCAAGACCTTAGAAAATGCTCCTGCTTTTACTAAGCTTATTTATGCACAACTCAAAGGTGGAGGTTTTACTAACCCTAATACACCTGTTGAGATGATGCCCAACGGTAAGTTGAAAGTAGATCGTGCTGATATCACCGATGCTATGTCACTAATTGCTGAGGCTGGTGCTAGCAGCAAAGAGCTGCGTAATCATCCACTTTATCTCAATGCTGTAAACGAAGTCTTCCCTCGCAATGAAAACGGCTCGCAGAAAGTGCAAGTTCTCACTCAAGAACTGCAAAATGCCATCGAACTTGGTAGCAAGGGTAATAAGGTCGAACAAGAAAAAGCTTTAAAAGCGGCTGTTGCTGAGGCTGACAAAATCAATGTGCCATTGATTGCTCAAATGGTTAAAGACCCTGCCTTTGCTAACAGACAAAATCCAGAAGTTTTGAAAGAAATGGCTAACACCGTGGTTATGGCTGAGACCGCAAGACTGCAGTATGCTCAATTCTTGGCAGAGCAAGGTCGTTTCGGCGAAGCTCAAACCCTTACTTTGCGTGTCAAAGCAGAGTGCCCAGATGTTATGTACAACCGTGGTGCTGATGGTCAAATACACTATAACGACAATCGTTTTGTTGATTTGGCTAAACTAGATAGGCAGATGGCTGCTTCTTCTACTTTTGATCCAAACAAACTCAATACCGATATCAATAATTTCCGCACTCAGTTCCAAAGATTGCAAGGCGGCAATACTGATGCTAGTACTGAAACCAAAGACTCGGCCTACGGCAAAGGCATGAATAATGCTCAAGTGAAAGCCGACCTAGGAGCACTTAGTGCCTCGATGGATGGTCAACTTGCTACTCAGAAACGCGAACTTACCCAGACCAAACAAACAATTGAGGCTGAGAAAGCAAAGCTAGAAGCTGAGCAGAAAGGCCTTGGTTCTAAGAAGTTCGTCACTGAAGAGGCTGGCAAAATTGAAGCCAAGCGTATTGAAGATCAGATCAAAATGCTTGATATGCAAAAGACGCAAATTGAAGAACAACTGACTAACAATACCAAGAATACTCAACTGGTGCGCATGCTTGAGGCCAGCTATGATTTGTCTCGCGAAGATAGATCGGCCGCCAATGCTAAGCTAGCCGAAATTGAACAGGGTGATCCTGCTTTCGTTGCTGCGCACAGAAAAGATTTAGATCAATTGAAAGACATGGCTAAAGAGCCAGGTTGGTGGGATAGCTGGGGCAAGAAACTCTGCATCGTCGGTGCTGTAGTTGTTGGCGTTGCTGCTGGCATTTGGCTTGGACCAGGTTGCATCGCCACTGGTGTGGCAGCTGGTACAGCTGCTGCCGGCGCTCTTGGTGTCGGAGCCGTGGGCACAACAATGCTGGCAACGGCCGGTGCAGTTGGTGGCGTCACCGTATTAGGCATCGGGGCTGGTACCGTCGCCGCGGCTGGCACCGGTGGTATGCGCCTTCTTGCTGACAATACTGGTGGCTTGGCTCTCGATAAAGAAGGTAAGCCTCTCTATAGCCAAGAGTCTATTTGGCGCGATATGGGTGATTCTTTCAAAGTAGCTGGAAATACCGCTGCTCTTGTTGCACTGCCTGGAGCCGCTGGAGCTGTAGCTAAGGTTTCTGGTGCTGGAAGTGAGGCTGTTGTAGCTACCACATTGGGAGGTAGAGCCCTAAACCTTGGTAAAGTTGGTGCTACTAACTTAGCCTTCGGTACGACCTTCACTCTTGGTCAAACAGCTATTGAAAAGATTGGCAATCCTAATGCTGACATTAAATGGACTGGTCACGGTGTAGATAGTTTCGGTGGACAAGTGCTGCTTAACAGTGCATTTGGCATGGGTAGTGTCATGGGTGAAGGCGGTAGAGTCGCTGGCATGTTGGGCAAGGTTGTGTCCGCTGAGCGTGTTGCTCCGACCATGGGTGCTCTATTCACAGTTGGTGCTACTCAAGGTATTAGCACTTACGGTGACTATCAAGGTGTGAAGGAATATGGCGCTTCTTACACTGGTTTCAAAACCTCTCAGAGTGTCTTTGGACCATGGGGCTACACGCCTCATGATGAGAGCAAATCTCTCTACCAAGCTGCTCAAGTAAGAGCCAATATGCAAAATCTCGACCAAGGTCAAGCGTATTACACTACCAAGGCTTTTAATGCTGGCACTCTGACTGGAAGTAATTCAGTGTTTGACACTGCCGCCAGATATGCTGCTGAGCGCGATGCTAATAAGTAAGGTCATAATGAGAGCGATTAAAGTACACTAGCAGGGTTTCCTGTGAAGATGGTGCATGCAGGTATCGGTAATAATCCCGGCGTACAATGAAGATAGGCGACTTCCTATTACTCTTACGTCGGTTTACCGCTATCTTTATCAGTCGGGTTTAAGCTTCGAAATCATTGTTGTTGATGATGGTTCTTACGATGACACTGCCGCCTATGTCGAAGAATTTGCCCAGCAATATCCTGGTGTAAGGCTTCTATCTTATGCGCCAAATCGAGGCAAAGGCTACGCTGTGCGTACTGGCATGTTGGCAGCTCGTGGCGATTATTTGCTCATGAATGATGCTGATGGTAGTTCGCCTATCGAAGAGATGCAAAAGCTCTTAGTGAAAGGCGAAGAGGGCTTTGATGTGGTTATTGGCTCGCGGGCCACAGGGGATCCTGAAGCGGTAATCAAGGCTTTACCTCACCGCAAATATATTGGTAATACATTCAACCTCATTGTGCAGAAGTTGATTCTTCCAGGCATCAAAGACACTCAATGTGGTTTCAAGTTATTCCGTCGCCAGGCGGCACACGACATTTTTTCTGTTTCGCGCTTGAATGGCTATGCTTTCGACGTCGAAATTCTCTATATCGCCCGTTTGCGCGACTATAAAATTGCTGAAATTGCCATTAACTGGGCCAACGTAGAAGGTTCTAAAGTAAACGTTTTGACCGATTCACCAAGGATGCTGGCAGAAGTACTGCGCATCACATTTAGTGCCTGGTTTGGTGGCTATCGCAAGTTGGCGGTTAAGCGAAAATATTAGTGGGTGTTCGCTGTAGCGAGGGCATCTACAACTTCTTGGTGAATTTTAGTATTGCTAGCAAGAATATGACCACTCATCATATCGAGGGGGCCGCCCTCAAGGTTGCTAACTTTGCCACCAGCTTCTTCAACAATGAGTGCTCCGGCCGCCACGTCCCAGGCCGACAATTTGCGCTCCCAGAAACCATCGAGACGACCACAGGCGACAAAGGAAAGATCAAGCGCTGCGGAGCCGTCGCGCCTGACTCCATGGCAGATGTTGGTCACATGCTTGAAGCTATCCATGTTGTTATAGATGTTGTTGACAGTATCAGGAGGGAAGCCCGTAGCTAAAAGACCATTGTCAAGCGAAGTGCAGCTTGAGACATGAATGGGCTCGTCGTTAAGAAAGGCCCCTTGGCCTTTGATTGCTCTGAATAATTCACCTGACATCGGATTGAAAATAACGCCATGGGTGACAATCCCATCTTCTTCAGCGGCAATGGAGACGCAAAAGAAGGGATAACTATGGGTGTAGTTGGTAGTTCCATCTAGCGGATCGATTATCCACCTTCTACTTGGCGTGCTTTGGTTTTGACCGGCAGTTTTGCCAGTATTACCGTGGGTTATTCCGCCTTCTTCAGCCAGGAAGCTGTCTTGAGGAAAAGTAGCTTTGATGGTGGCAATGATCAAATCTTCTGAAGCTTTGTCAACATCAGTGACAAGGTTGTAAGCGCTCTTATAATCCACGCTCTTGATTTTGCCGAGGCGAGCTTTTAGCAAAGCTCCACCTGCCAATGCTGCCTCTTTTGCTACATCGAAGACTTTTGTCATAACCGCCTTTAGTTAATTTGAGGAGAATATTTTGAGTTTACTCTAAAGCCGTCAATAAAGACTTGTTTAGCCCAGAAGATGCGTTTTGTTGACGAATGTAGGGTCGCAGTTCTATCCTCTATAGGCATATTTATATTGATATTGACTACCCCCCTTGAAAAAGCGGCTCTCATGAAACTTGGCAACTCTATTTCAATAGAAATTATTACAAGCAAGTAAGGGCGTGGGTAAGTGAATTTGCCACCGCCAGCATCACTGTTGGCGGTTTTTGTTTTAGATCAGTTTTTTTGCTCATATTTAGACCAAACTTAAAACCAATTTAGAGACTCTTGAGGACATACAGTGGCCGACGATAAGAAGAAATTTCCAGTCAATCTTCCTGTTACTGCTTTCCCGATGAAAGCTAACAGCACGGTTCGCGAAGTCGAAATTCAGAAGTTCTGGGATGAAAAACAAGTTTACGAGCTCAATTTAGAGAAGCGCAGCGCCTCTGAAAAGTTCGTCTTGCATGACGGCCCGCCTTATTTGAGCTCGAGCAAGATTCACATTGGTACCGCTCTCAATAAAATTCTCAAAGACATCATCACTAAATACAAAGCTCTTCATGGCTTCTACGCTCCTTATGTGCCGGGTTACGATAGCCATGGTTTGCCCATCGAAAACGCCGCTCTGAAAAATGTAAAAGGCGGTAGGGCAGCCATAACTCCAGTTGAGCTACGAAAAAAATGTAGAGAATTTGCCCTCTCAAATCTTAAGGGGCAAGAAGATAACTTTAGAAGACTGGGTGTCTGGGGCGATTGGGCCCATCCTTACATCACTCTTGATCAGCATTTTGAAGCGGCTCAAATAAGAGTGTTTGGCAAGATGGTAACTAATGGTTATCTCTACAAAGGTCTAAAGCCAGTTTATTGGTGTCCCACTTGTGAGACTGCTTTGGCCGAAGCTGAAGTTGAGTATGCCGACCATACTTCAAACTCAATCTATATCAAGTTTCCTGTGCCAGATTCTGAGCGCAGCAAGTTGCCTAAGTTTGTTTCTGAAGCAAAAAATGGTGGGGCTAGCACTTATGAAAAGACGCCCGTATCGTTTGTTGCTTGGACCACTACTCCATGGACTCTTCCTGCTAACCTAGCCATTGCTCTCCATCCAGATTTTGTCTACGAATTCATCACCACTCCAGATCATGGTGTGTTGATAGTGGCGCAGAGTTTGCGTGAGACTTTCTTGCAAGCTGCCGATATTGATGCTGCTGCTGTTGTTGTGCTGGGTGAAGCTAGCGGGCGCGAACTGGAATTAATAGAAGCCAGGCATCCCTTTGTTGATAGAGCAAGCCGAGTAATCAACGGTGCTCACGTCACCAATGAAGCTGGTACTGGTGTGGTACACACTGCTCCTGGCCACGGTCCAGAAGACTTTGAGGTGGGCAAGCTCTACAACCTCGGCGTCCTTTCGCCCGTCGATGGTCGCGGTATCTTCACCGATGAAGCGGGCCAATTTGCCGGGCAGCACTATGCCAAAGCTAATCCTGTCATTGTGGAGCATTTGAAAGAAGTTGGCGCTTTAATCAAGCATCAAACTTTCAGTCATAGCTACCCTCATTGTTGGCGTTGTAAGAACCCTTTGATTTTCCGCGCAACGGAACAGTGGTTTGCTTCGGTAGAAGGCTTCCGGCAAAAAGCCCTTGAGTGTATTGACCAGGTGGAATGGTTGCCAAACTCTGGTCGCAACCGCATCTTTAACATGGTGCAGAATCGCTCAGACTGGTGTATTAGCAGGCAGCGCGCCTGGGGCGTACCAATTCCAGTTTTCTATTGCAAGAAATGCAATGAGCCTTTGATGAATGAACAAAGCATTGAAGCTGTTGCCAAAGTCTTTGACGCTGAAGGTTCTGATAGCTGGTGGGAAAAGACACCACAAGATTTTGTCGGTGATATGAAATGTGGCAGCTGCTCCTCTTCTGAGTTTGTTCGTGAGACCGACATTATGGATGTCTGGTTCGATTCAGGGGTGACCCATGCTGCTGTACTTGATGCTCGCCCTGAATTGCGTGGTTCCCCCTGTGAGCTTTATTTAGAAGGCTCAGATCAGCACCGCGGTTGGTTCCAGTCGTCACTTTTGACGAGTGTTGCCATTCATGGTCGGGCACCATACAAGACCGTTCTTACTCACGGTTTTGTCGTAGATGAAAACGGTCGCAAGATGTCTAAGTCTGTGGGCAACGTGGTTGATCCCGATGAAGTAATAAAACAGTATGGTGCTGACGTATTGAGGCTGTGGGTAGCTTCGGTCAACTATACTGACGACATTCCAATCGGCAAAAATATGTTGGCTCAATTGGCCGAAGTCTATCGTAAGCTGCGCAATACAGCCCGATATATGTTGGGCAATTTGTACGATTTTGATCCTGCCGTTGATGCTGTGCCTTTTGAAGATCTCTCTTCGCTAGATCGCTTCTTATTGCACCGCCTCAATGAATTGGTAGAAGAAGTAACTCGCGACTTTGATCGTTTTGAATTCTTCAAGTACTACCAGTTGTTGCAAAACTTCTGCGTGGTAGAGCTATCTTCGTTCTATTTCGATATTGCCAAAGATACTCTCTACACAGCTGGGCCTAAATCTCTCAAGCGCCGCTCAGTGCAAACAGTGCTGGCTCACATGTTGCAGGCTCTGGTGCGATTGCTTGCCCCAGTTACACCGCACATGGCCGAGGATATCTGGCAGCACATGACTGATGCCATGAAGACATTCGGCGGTGGTCATCAAAGCGTATTGCTCACTGATTTCCCTAAATCAAATAAGAGCTTTGAGAACATTCTAGAATCTGATTTCTGGCATGAACTAATTGACGTGCGCATCATCGTCAACAAAGCCTTAGAGACAGCTCGGGCTGCCCGCAAAATTGGTAGCTCTTTGGAAGCCAAAGTAGAGTTGGCCTTTGATGACGCTGCTCTCGCTAAGAAAGTGGCAGCTCTGGGCGAAGACTTGCCAGGCTTCTTCATTACTTCGCAAGCTGTAATTGGTATCACTTCAACTGTAGAAGCATTGGCTGAAAACAATGAAAGTGGTATCAGTGTCAAAGTAATTCCAGCATCTGGTACCAAGTGTGCCCGCTGTTGGAAATTCACTGAAGATCATGGCAAGGGCAAATTGCCAGTGCTTTGCCTGCCTTGCGATGAGGTGATTGCTGAGTATTATCCTGATTTTGAATTGGAGCCTGTAGTCTAGGCATATCTTGTTCAAGTTCTCTCCCCGTTTCCAGATTTGTCCGATTTTCGGCTGAAAATCGGACACTTTTGGAACCTGACTAAAGCGAAAATTCATAGCAGTATGTTTGACATGGGTTCATCTGGGCTCAACTTTATTTCGGCTAAAGTGGCTACAGTAGGTTAGCTTTAGCTATCTGTTTTTGGCGAACTGAGAAGGGCGAGAATCATTCTGGAGAAGTTTCCGTGTGCCATTACAATTTGCTCTTTGGTGTCCTTAAATCCAAGCCGGCTGTAGAATCTGACGGCATTTGCTCTTACTGTACAGTGCACTGGCATCGTCATCGCCAGGCAAAATACTTGCCGCCGCAGATTCTGCGAATTTAAGTATCGTATGCCTGATCACAAGCACCTCCTTCGATGATATTTCTCGAATTTGGTTAGGGGCCATAACACTTCTAAGATCACTAACTATTGTCTATTCTGATTTATGAGTAGCATTTTTGAAGCAGTAACAGGCATTAAAAATGACCGCATAGGTATTGGCTGCAGTGGGCATGCTACCGTTATTGGAATCTCGGTATGTTTTATGGCTAATTGATGAAACGAGAAGAGCAAAAAGAGCTAGAGGCTGTTGATACAAAGCTGGTGGAAGATTCTAGTAGTCTTCTGCCTCTGTCATATCAAGGCTATGCGCCTAAATTGGTGGAGGACTGTGACACTTCAGAGGCGATTCTTACTGAAAGTGTTGAGAGCTTACCTGCCTTGGCGTCTCAAGAGCAATTTCCTAATCTCGGCGAGCGCTATGAAGTGCTGGCTTGAATTGGTCGTGGCGGCATGGGCGTAGTCTATCTGGTGCAAGACAAAATATCGGTCAAACGTGAATAGAATGCAGCTAACAAGAATACTCGAGAATTGTGACAAGAGCGGATATTGTCTCTAATGGGTATATCGACATTACTTTCCAAGGCGATGGGGTGTGGTTATGCCTGGCAGAGTCTTTAGGGACAAACAAGAAGAAAAAGTTCGCATATTGTCAAGATGTGGGAGGTGTTACAAAGAAATTACCTCTGACACTAAGGCCGGCTCATTCACAGCATTTCTTTTTGCAGCTAACCGCTGTAGTTGCCCCAACCCTGTGCGGTTGAATCTAGTTGGCACCACTGGTGATGCCTGCTTGGCCATTGTAAGCGACACTAGTGCGCCGAGTGTGAGTAGGGACGATCTGTCGCATTTAGGTGAAAATCACGGGGCGGCTGATAAAATTAACGGAGCTGACATCGTTGATAAGCCAGAGCTGGGTGACCGTTACCAGGTCTTAGAGCTAATAGGTCAGGGCGGCATGGGAGCAGTATGGAAGGTTCGTGACACTGCGATAGACAAAACCCTTGCTGTTAAAGTGCTGCGCAAAGAACTCTCCAAGGACCGCTTTGCCGTGAAGCGCTTTGAGCAAGAGGCTAAGGCGGCTAGCGCTCTCACCCATGCCAATTTAGCTGCGGTCTATGATTATGGTGTTGGTGTCAGTGGATGCCCTTTCTTGGTCATGGATTACCTTGAGGGTCAAACCCTGGAGCAGGAGCTTGCCAAAGAAGGCTATTTCGATAGTGAGCGGGCTCTGGACATATTTATTCAAGCGGCGGAAGCAATGGCTGACTCACATCTTAAGGGTGTTATTCACCGTGATATAAAACCTGGCAATATTATTTTAGAGAAGTCTGAAAACGGCTCTGACTTTGTCAAACTGGTAGATTTTGGCATCGCCAAAGTACTACCAAGCGAGCAAGAGGCCCATGAAAATTTAACTCAGACCGGTGACATCTTTGGCAGCCCGCTCTATATGTCGCCAGAACAGTGTGAAGGCAATATGCAAGATCGCCGCTCTGACATCTATTCACTAGGTTGTCTGATGTACGAGACTCTCACTGGCATCAAGCCTTTTGCTGCTGAAAATCCTATTAAGATCATACTGAGACACATTCACGAAGACCCTAAGCCAATTTCTAGTCTTACAAGTTTTTCGAATCTTCCTGCTCAGTTTAAAGTGCCAGCTGATTTAGACAGAGTGGTCCTACGCTGCCTTGCTCGCGATCCTGAGCAGCGTTACCAGTCTGCCTATGAGCTAGTGCGCGATCTTAAGCTGATCCGCGATGGTGAAAAAGTAAAGTTTCCTAGGCTCTCTGCTCCCTCTAAGGCAAAGAATGAGAAGTCTTTTCGAGCAAGTTTGATTGCAATTCTTGCCTTGACAAGTATGTCCTTGGTACTCTTCTTTTTTACTAGAAACTCAGTTTCATCAGTGCCTCCACCCACCATTGGCAGTGCGGCTCCAACTGATGAGTTTTCGGATGCTCTCAACCTTGACAATAAGTCCCAATTTTATTTTGCTTCTGGTCAATATGACAAAGCTGCACCACTTCTAGAGTTTGGCACCAAGGTGTATAGAGATCGCATTGCTGCTGATCTTAAGCTCGGAGATGATGCTGCCTTTCGCCGCGATAGTGCTCTGCTCAATGAGAATTTTCAGCATTTGGGTAAGTGTTACATGATGATGGCTCGTCAATCGGCTAGCGCTGGTCAGAGTGTTGAAGCTAATGAACTTCTGAACAAAGCCAAAATAAACTATGAATTGGCACTGCCGTTTTATAGACAATACGGCAACTATGCTGGAGGGCAGATGCCTGAGTTTGTTACTGACTTTGCTGAGGTCTTGCGCAAACTCAATTTGCAGTCTGAACTGACGCAACTGAAAGATTTGGCTCGAGCCAATAAGATTGATATTCCGTAGCCATCTTGAGAGTTAATTAGACGCTATTTTAAGAGCTTAAGTGCATAGCTATTAATTGCCAGTACGCTCAAGGCATCGGTAATTTCGCCTTGCTGCACCATTTCTAGGGCCTCGAAAAAGGCTAGCCTTCGTACGGCTAGCTCTTCGCTACCTTCTGGTTCGGCCTCGCCTAAAGTCAGTCCTGTGGCTAAATACCAAATAGCTTCTTCGTCCGATACCGAATTAGACAAATGAGCTCGACCGAGCACCTGATAGCAGGCAGCTTCTAGACCAGTTTCTTCTTTCAGTTCTCGCTTAGCGGCATCAAGGGTGTCTTCACCTTGGGGGCAGCCGCCTTCTGGTATCTCCCAGGAGTAAAAACCCAGGGGGTAGCGATACTGCCCTACCAGATAGGTAAAGCCTTCTTCGTCTATGGGTAAGACTCCAACTGCTTTGTTCTTGAAGTTGACCACACCATAGATTCCATCTAAGCCATCTGGCCTGATCACCTGGTCTTCTTGTACTTTAATCCAGGGATTCTCGTAGACTACTGATTGAGAAATAGTTTTCCAGGGATTGCTTTCATTCATGATGTAAGGTCCTATTTGACCGCATTCTGATCCACTCAGCTGTTAGCGTAATTAAAAAAGTAACTGTCAGCATCAGAGTTGAAAGGGCGTTGATTTCGGGGCTGACTCCGAATTTGACCATGCTATAAATGCGCAGAGGTAGAGTTGTGGCGCCGACTCCAGCGGTAAATTGGGTAATGACGAAATCGTCAAGAGAAAGTACGAAGGCTAGCAGAGCACCAGATATAATACCAGGCGCTAGAATCGGCAAGGTTACTTTGCAGAAGGCTTCAACTGGCGTTGCGCCTAGATCAAGGGCAGCTTCGGCAAGCTGAGGATTAAGCCCTTCGAGCCTGGCAGCTACTGTCAGGGCAACGTAGGAAAGACAAAAAATGATATGGGCCACAATTACAGTGGCCAAGCCCAGAGGCAAGCCTATGGCAATGAAGAGAATGAGTGCTCCGACGGCCATGGCTATTTCAGGGACGATAATTGGCAAAACTATTAAACCGCGAATGAGAGCCATGCCCTTGAAGCGAGCACGGCTCAAGCCGACTGCCACTAGAACACCCATGAATACAGAGACTGTCACGGCAATAGATGCCACTATTAAGCTGTTGAATAGAGCAGACTTGACGGCTTCGTTTTGAAACAGCTTTTGATACCAACTTAGGGTAAAGCCATGCCACTCTACAGCGAGTCTTGAATTGTCGAAACTGAAGACCACAAGAATAATGATTGGTACATACATGAAAATGTAGACCAGCGCAGCAAATAAATTTAAAGTCTTAGATTGAGGCATCGCTTGCTTCTGGTTTAGATAATAAGCTATCTAGTCGCGCCTGCATTGCTTTTAGTGGGGTTATATCGCCTTTTTGAGCAGCCACATCGATGCCTTTTTTGAAAGTCTCAATTGCTTTGTCTGTTTGACCGAGGCCTTCGTAGGTGCGACCAAGCTCCTGGTAGGCAACTGTATGGTTTGGTTTGATCTGAATGGCTTTGAGTAAATACGGCTCAGCCAGCTGATATTGCTTGAGGATGTTGTAGCAATTGCCCAGACCGTTGTTGGCAAATAGATCGTCGCTGTCTATTTCAATTACTTGCTCAAACATAGCTTTGCGCTCTAGTGCTTCCGCTTCAATTTTTGCAGTGTCCTCTTTCTGCTGGTGCTCTTGCATGGCTTCTTTGGCTGCTAGTCTCATGCGAATACTCATAGACTGAGCTTTGGCTTCTTCTGCTTTTTCCTTGCCGCCACCTTGTTCTAGATAAAATACCGAGAGGTTAGCATAGGCCATGATTGAATCAGGATTGATGCGCGCTAGGGTTTCCATAAGTTCCACAGCTTCGTCCAGTTGATTTTCTTTCGATAGAATCACACCGAGCGCTTCGTAAGCATCTTCCAGATGGCTGTCGAGAAGCAGAGCAGTTCTCAGCTTCTTAATGGCTTCACTGGTATTGCTATCTTGATTACTATCTTGATTGTTATCTTGGCTGCTTGTTTGGCTAGTTACTGGGCTATTTGATGTGCTCTTGCTGTCTATCGTGGCGTAGAGCTTGAGAGCCTCTTCGTAGAGGTCTTTGGCTTTCAGCTTTAGGTCTTCAGGCTCAATGAAGGGCAGCAGCTTAACGGTGGCCTTACCCGTAATCGCGCTAGAGGCACCGCTTTCGCTTGGCACGGCAACTGATACTTCTAGCTGACGGCCTGGTGTTCTAAAGTCGCGTTTGACCATGGCTAGGGCAATGTGTCTTTGCAAACGTTGGGAATAGGCATTAGACAGAATTTTGGCGACTTCTTGACCCGCCACCATTAGTGGTGTGCCTACTGCAATCTTGTCACCAATAGGGCTATTTTGATTGCTGTCTAGCTCTAGTATCAGGCCTGTCAGTTGCTTATTGGGAGAGCCATGTCCTTTGACACGAGCCAGTACTTCTTGCCCCTGGAAGCAACCCTTGGTATAGCTGATGGCCTTGTCTTCTAGGCCCAATTCGATAATCAAATTTTCGCCGGTGAAGTCGGTGGCAAATTGTGGCAGGCCTGCTTCGATGCGTTCAATTAGCACTTGATCTGCGCTTAGCTTCTTGGCGCCATAATGTTTTAAGGCTGGTAGAAGCTTTTCTTGCAGAGTCTCAAATTGGTCGCCAGCACAATAAATTAAGAAGGCTTCTCGGCTTGAGAGTGGTGCTCTGAAAATATGTACGTTGATGCCACAGAGGTCGCCGTCAATCAGGTCTCTCTCGAACAGCGCTGGGTTCTTTTGGCTGAGATTTTCATTGATGATCGTGCGTGCATCAGAGCCAATTAGAGCGAGCATTTTGCCACTGCTTAGGTTGAGCAATTCAACTTTGTCGGAGAAAATGTACTTGTCTAGATGTTCCAATATGGTGGGAACTTGGCTCTCTTCTGCGAGGATGCGGTAAGAGCTGTTTTTGCGATAAAGATTGAAGTAGGCAACTACATGGGCCTTGCGGTCTAAGAGCGCGCTAGGTTGCCACTGGTAGGGCTTCAAAGCTTTTACGTCGCTGGTGGTCTGAGCGTTGATAAAGCGTTCGCTGTCAGCCCCGTAGATTTCAATCAAGCTGTATTGCGCCGCAGCAAAATAACCTAGTTCTTGGCCTGAGTTACTCTTTGCCTCTTCTGTTTTTTCTTCTGCTTTCTTGGGGCGAGCTAGTTTTAGCTTGTTCATCTTGCCACTCTTGAGATTGTTTGAAAAAAAGAAACGTGCCGGACAGAATTATTGCCGGCACGTTCCAAATTACCTATTGGTCACTATTCTAGTTTTTAGACTGAGAATGAATTGCCGCAACCACATGAGCCTTTAGCTTGTGGATTCTTGATGACGAAGCCTTGTCCGTCAAGACCGCTCTGGAAGTCCAGAACTGTGCCTTTCAAGTAGATTGCGCTTTTAGGATCGATGAAAAGCTTTACGCCATGTTCTTCGATGACGTGGTCTTTTTCTTGAGCATTGTCGAAGCTCATGCCATAAGACATTCCTGAACAACCGCCGCCTTTGATCTCCATACGCAGACCAGTCTTACCTTGCTCGTCAACCAGGAGTCTTTTTACTTCTGCTGCTGCTGCTTCAGTCAAACCGACAATCGCGGTGGAAGTAGGCGCTGTGGTGGTGTCTGCCATACCCGATACCTCATTAGTGCGTGTATTGCGGGTTTTTGAGTCTTAGTTCAAAACTTCCCACAAAGTAAATTTATCACATCGGCCGATGAAAGCCTTGCTCCGTAACAATCTGTTTCTCTTTGCTTTTGGGCTTTAGGCAGGCCAGGCTAGTGTCTTGGAATGCCAAGAGAATTTTGCTTGACCCTTAGCCCAAATAGTCCACCCCCAGTAGTTAGACCAAGACCCTCGCCCGAATATCTAGCGCAAGCTGGCCCTTAGTTTCTCTGCCACCCGACTAAGGCGTTTGCCATATTCGCCGCTGGCTAACTGGTCGAATGAAACCCATTTATATTTCGCCACCTCTTCTTCTTGCAGAACAATTGGCTGGGCGTTCTTATGGTCTAACTGGTAAATGTACTGAAAATCATGATGTTTATGCTCACCTTCGCTCTTGGCCTGGTTAGCAGGAATGTCGTGGGTGTCGACATCAAACGGCAAAAGGTTGTCTTTAGAGCTGTGTGGGCTGTGCACGAGAGTTATTTCGCCTTGACCTCCCAGGCCCGTCTCTTCCAGTAACTCGCGTCGTGCTCCTGACTCCGGCTCTTCATTGTGATTGAGGTGACCACCGGGTTGCAGCCAGCGTTTTAGGCCATTGTGGTGAATGAGTAGTACTTGAGAGGAATGGTTAATAACTAGGGCGCTGGCGGTTAGGTGGCCAACCATATTTTTGCGGTTGGTCAAGCGATAATCATTTCGCTCTAACTGTTCCAGCAGAACCGGCATTCTTTCAGCTTCTGTCGGCAAATTACTAAGATAGCGCCCTAACAATTGCCCTATCGAAAGAATGTAATCAGCTCTGCTGGTTTCTTCTTCAAGTAAGTTTGACACTGAATTAAAAGGCCTCGAATACTACCTGGGCAATTTCCCCAAAGACGCGAAATGTCTCTCGAACTGTGTCTAAATCTAGTTTTTCGATTGACGTAGGTTGAACTAGAACTACTCCATAGCCTGACCGGACATGCAGTTCTGTGAAATTGGTGTACTGGCTCAGTAGTAGCAATTTATCAATCATTGATGGGTATTGCACAAAACGCAAAGCTTGCTCATCATCATTGGTTTTGGCTAGGTAGTCACTGTCAAATTTTTTCATGCCCAACGGTTTATCTGTATGATCTACCAGAAGTATGCGGCTGAACTTGGCCCAAAAGCCAGTGACTAAGCGGTGACTCACTGTAAGAGTGAATTCGCCACTGCTTTTCTTCGATTTGTTTTCGTTCAAGACATCGGTTTCGAGAAAGAAAGAACAGCCAAAGGGAAAGCTCACTCTCATCGCCTCTATGGTGGCGGGAAAACCAAGCACTGTGCCCTTGATGCAGGCTTCTACCCGGGCGCTATCATCGACTACTTTGCCTTCGATCAGGTCGGCTAATGCTTGTAGCTTTTCTTCTTTGTCAAACATAGTAATTACTCAGTCTTCTGATCGCTAGCCGCATCAGGTGGATGCACGAACATTTTCATTTCGCTTTTGGGTTTGCGTTTTACTAAACCGAGTAGGCCGCCCTGGCGCTCTTCCGGATGTTCCTTAGCCCTCAGGGCTTCGGCTTCCTTTTTCTCTTTTTCGAGTCTTTTCTTCTCAACGTTGCGAGCTGCCGAATCGATTATCTCTTGTCTTGAGGCACCAACAGATGGTGACTGGCTTCTGTTTGGTGGCAGATCGCTTACCACCTTATTCTTGTTGTCTTTACCAGAATCTTTTCCTGCATCTTTGGCAAACTGATTTTCAATTGAGAGAATTTGTTTGCGGGCATCTCTAGCAAATTCCGATTCGGCTGCTAGATCTACTGCCTTTTTCAACAGCACTAAGGCCTGGGCTGGGTGCTTTTGTTTATTGAGTAGGCTGCCCATGTGATAGAAAGCATCGGCCATATCAGGCGCTATTGATACGGCTTTGACGTAGACAGCAAGAGCTTCATCGTATTTTTTTTGCGATTCATAAGCGGTGCCCATATTGAAATAGGCGCTAGCAAATTTAGGGTCAACTGCCACGGCCTTCTGCCATTTTTCGATGGCCTGATCGACTTGGCTTCGGGCAAATAGCACTGACGCTAAGCCGTTCAGTGAAGTTGGGCGATTGGGTTTGAGAAAGAGAGCCTTGTCAAAGGCATCTTGGGCCAGGGCATAGCTCTTTTGCGAGATGTAGATCAGGCCAAGATTGCTATAGGCTTGCTCTAAGCGATCGTCCGAGGCGATGGCCAGTTTATACTCCGCCACGGCCTTCTCAAAGAAGCCCGACTGGTGAAATTCAAGGCCACGGTTGTAATGTTTGATGGCCTCGGCTGAGTAGGCCCGAGGTTTTGCATCTGCAGCGGGTTTATCGCTGCTCTCTTGGCAGCTGGCCGGTAGGCTCGAAGGAAGAGCTAGCAGAGACGCGGCCAAGAGCGCCATTAGTGTTGCCTTGGCAAGGCCTATATTGATCGTGCCGAGCATGGTATGTCTGAGAGATATTCGAAGATCTCTTTCTTTGCTTCTAATGACTGAGTCTGTGCGGTTTTCCATAAGAACTTATTGTACTCCGAGGGCCATTATAGCCTTATGCCAGTGCACCTAATATTTACTATTGATTAGTCGTAGAAATTAGGTGGTCATAGAGGGCTCGCAAGCCCAGTTCATAACTATTGGCACCAAAGCCAGCGATAACACCTAAAGCGACGTCGCTGAGATAGCTTTTGTGCCTGAATGGCTCACGGGCGTAGACGTTTGAAACATGAACTTCAACAAAGGGCATGGCAATGGCGAGAAATGCGTCTCTGATGGCTATAGAGGTGTGACCGTAGGCCCCAGGATTGATAACAACTCCAGCTATCTCAGCACCCAGGCAGGACTGAATGATATTGACTAGCTCGCCTTCAATGTTTGACTGCTTAAACTCTAGCTCTAGATCGTTAGAGTTTGCAGCCGAAATATCTTTGGCTAGTTTAATTAGCCTGCTTTCAATTTCAGCCAGGCTAGTTTTGCCGTAGGTAGATGTTTCGCGAGCGCCTAGGAGATTGAGATTCGGGCCGTTGAGAACGAGTATTTTCAAAAGATTTCGACCTACTAGACTATCGGGTCTTAAGCTTGAGCTTGGCCCTGAGCTTCTGCTTCTTCTTCGGCTGCTTCGGCGTCTAGCTCTAAAGCTTCCATGGCACACTGGGCTTCAATCAAGAAGGGATCATTGCGGGTCAGCAGGCCTTCTTGTCTCACCATCTGCAAGAATTGTCCAAGTAAATCGCGCAGTGGCAGTGGCTGTTCGCCATACATAACCTGGTCAGCAATAATGAACATGGTAGAACCTAGTAACACTCTGGCTTCTACTGCTCTTAGTTCTTTTGAAGAAATAATTTCTTTGAAGAGAACAGGGTCAGCCTTAGTTTCGGTTACCAGACCTTTGCACAGTTGCAAAACTGAGTTGAGTAGCCCCTTACTGCGTTCTTCCGGAAGGGAAGCTGCGGCTCGGATCAAGTTGAGTTTGTTGCCAGCGTCTCCCAGTGACTCAGCGCTGTCAACCAGGTTTCTCACTTGGTTTGCTTTGGTATTGAACTGTCTGCGCAATTCGGTTTCGGCCACCGATGAAACTGGTTTAGTGGCGGCATCGAAGCGTTTGTCATAGTAATCTTGCACGTGTTGGCGCTTGAGTTCGATGCCGAAAGGCATGAGCTCCATAAAAATAGACTCGAGCCCCTCTAATTGGGACTGCAAGTACATTAATTCATCTTGCGTCACTGCTGACAAGATCCACTCCTCCAAAATTCAGCTCTTCCAATCAGATACTATAACGCGCCTGTACTAAAGTGTTGCGTTTGTGAGGATTCTTTGAATCTCTGCCACTACTTCGGGCACTGTTTTCCCATCAGTTTTAATTGTCAGGTGTGCTTGCTCATAGATATGTCGCCTGCTTGTCAGGAGTTGCTTGATCTTATCAATTAGCTGTTCTGGCTGATCTGGTGCCAAAAGTGGGCGACTGCACTGACTGGCTATTCGCTTTGCAAGGGTCTCAACTTCAGCTGTGAGATAAATTGTCTGGCCCAAAGTTTTAAGCTTCTCCATATTGCCACTACCTATTGGCAGGCCACCCCCGCAAGCGATCACCTTCGGCTCATGCAGTAGCTCGTCGCGGAGCTCATCAAGTAGCTGATCTAGGAGCTGATTTTCCAGGGCGCGGAAAGCTTGTTCACCCTGCTCCTTGAACAAAGAGGCAATTGATTGTCCTGCCCTTTCTTCAATGACAGCATCGCAATCAAGGCAGGGCAGAGCTAGTTTTTCGCTGAGAAGACTAGCGGTGCTAGATTTACCTGCACCAGATGGTCCTAACAAGATAATGTTTCTAGACAAGGCTTTTAGTTGAGTCTCTGCGCCAGATTTCTATTGCTGCCTTCATCAATTGAAGAGCTCATGGTTACTTTTCTCTGTCTTGGTCTGGGCGCTTGGTCTCCGGAGACACCAATCATGCTCAGCCGTCGACCATTTTCAAAATTAGCTCCCGAACCAGAGCTAGAAGTAGAACTAGATCGCGAGCCAGAATTTGGATTATAGCCGCCGGATACTGCTCTTGATCTGACTCCGGTGCTATTCAGGCCTGCTGCCAGGCAATTGTTGGCGTTCTGCTGACCAAATTGTTGGCCGTTCAGGCGGTGGCACATTTCAATTTTAGTGTGGGCATCAATTAACTCAGGATTGATAGCCAGGGCAATTTTGAATTCGCGCGCGGCATTGGTGTAATCATGTGTGTTGAATTGAGCCAGGCCAAGGCCATAGTGGGCCGATGCCATATTTGGTGCCAATGTTAGAGTGTAGGCAAATTGTTCGATAGCTTGATCGTATAGACCATCCATAGACAAGACAGTTGCTAAATTATTGTGAGCCACAGCCATTTCTGGCTTGATCTGAATAGCTTGCTGGTAGACGCGACGAGCGTCTTTGTTTTGTCCAAGGGCAGCGTAGGCATTGCCTAAATTAAAGGCTGTAAGAGCGTCTTTCGGCTCAATTGCTAAAGCCTTGTTGAACTCATCGATGGCTTCTTTGTTCTTGTTGCGGTACTGATAGCACATGCCCAAGCTGGAATGTATAGCTGCTTTGTGCGGCTCTAGTTGTGCTGCTTGTTTCAGTTCTTGAATCGCTAAAAAGATGTTGCCTGTTGAAAGAGCTGCTCTTCCCAATTTTTCGTGGGCTTCGGCAATTGTTGAGTCTAGAGAGAGCACATGTTTCCACTGTGCCATTGCCTGCGGTAGCATGTGGGCCTGCATCAGAGCCTCTGCTTTGGCCATGCCATCAACAATTTCGACAGAAGATTTGACTGAATTTTTTGTCGTGGCAGCTTTACCGGCACCAAGGCCGAATGATTGGGCCAGGCTGCCGTTAATTCGCACGTCTTGATTGAGCTGCTCTAGTTGAGCTACCACTTTAGATTGTTGGCCAAGCTTTTCATAAACCCGCGCCAGATTGCTGTGAGCTGTTGATAGTTCGAGCTCAGCTTGCGAACCTTTGAGCATTGCTTCGCTGGCTAGAGTCAACTGTCCACTGGCTTTGTTTGCATCTACAGCTTGTTTTGATTCGGTCACTCCCAGGCGGGCAATCTCAATTGCTTGTTTGAATTGATTTTCAGCCTGACTCAATTCGCCTAGTTCTGCATAAATCAGACCAAGACGATTATGCAAGGATGGGTCTTTGGGATTGGCCTCAATTTGCCCGACGAGAAGCTTTACTGCTTCGTCTACAAGTTTGACATTGCTGGCAGTTACGCCGGCGTGTTTTACCATTGGTTTGGCCGCGGCAGAAGCACCTATTCCCGAGCCTATAGCTGAGCTGGTTGGGGAAATTGCTTCTGATTTTGCCGGAGCTTTCTTGAATAAATTGCCAAAGGCAGAACTAGAAATGCCACTGCTGAGGCTCAAAAGGTCGGAGCGCTTAGCGCTATCTTGGCAGACGAAGTAGACACCCGGTACGACGACGAGGCTGACACCGCCCAGCACAAATCCCATCAAAAGCACCGAATTGCGGCGCCGATTGGAGTGCATGGAGTTGGAAATTTGACTAGTGCTAGCCAAGGCTTTTCTCTGGTGATTCCGGGGTATTACTGTTTGTTTTTATAGGTTTTCTCGGGCTCTCGACCGTTTGGTGAGAAGCAAGAACTCCTATTTCGGTCTATCAGCTTCTGCTAGACGTATGTCAAGATTAAGCGTGCCTAAGGGGTGAGTCAATACGGGTATTACGCATACGATTGACAGTAATCCAATATTCCAGATTAATGCAGTCTCATTTGTACCCTAAGCCAAGCTTAGTGGCATGCCGATAACCAATTTATTTTGTTAGCTGAGTTGCTATCTAGCTCTGACATAGAGAATCGTTCCGCCCAATATGCCGATGACAATATTGGGTAGCCAGGCCGCCAAAAGCGGCGTAATTCGGCCAGCGTCCCCAAGGGCGCCTGAAGACGATTGCAGCACGTAATAGAGAAACACCACTACCGCACTATATATAAGACCGAGGTTGCTACGTGACCTTCTCGCCAAAAGGCCAAGAGGGGCACCGGCCAGCGATACGATCAAGCAGGCTAGGGGTTGGGAGACTTTTTGATAGTAACGCACCAAGAGGTCGTTGCTCAGCGAGTTGGAACTGCGTAGGATGTCTAGATAATTATTGAGCTCGAAGAGGTTCATTTCTTTGGGCGAGACTTTGCCAGTGGCCAGTGCCTTTTGCACCTGACCCAAGCCCGGAATTACCATCTTGTCAAAACGGCTGATTCTAGTGATATCTGAGTCTCCCGCTAGAACATAAGTTCGGCCGCTGTTTAAGGTCCAGTGACCGTTGTCCCATAGTCCGCTTGAGGCCGAGATGATTTGCACTAGCTTGGCCCGAGAGAAGTCGAGAATGATGACATTGCTCAGGTTTTTACCTTCATAGTAGCCAATGAAGAAAATGCGGTCGATATTAAGGTCTTTGCCCCGTTCCATGTAGGTAAAGTTGGCTTGTCCAGCCGGTAACTCAGCTTTGTAGAGGGCAAGAAATTCAAGACGTTTAGAAGTTCGGTTAGCCACTGGCACCACTGCTTCGTTGAGACCGAAGCTTACAAGTGAGGTAAACAAACCAAACATCAATGGCGCAACCATGATGCGGTAGAAGCTGACGCCGCTGGTGCGCAAGGCAATAATTTCAGAGTCGCCCGAGAGGCGGTTGAATACTAAAAGTGTCGCTAGCAGCACACCAATGGGAATGGTCATGACGATTACTTCGGGCAAGTGCAAGCCCAGAATAGTAAGAGCCATGTGTATGGGCACACCTGATTTCATAACCAGGTTGAAAATTGTTTTTAGTTGCTCGGCGCCGAACCATACACCAGTGACGATACCAATACCGAACAGCAATGGTTGCCAGAATTCATTAGCGATATATCGGTCAAGAAGCTTAATACCAATGCTCACAGAGTGAAGTCCTCTCCCAGATATTGTTTGCGCGCCACAGGGCTTTCAGCTACTTCTCTTGAAGTACCGGCAACCAAAATTTTGCCGTAGTCAATCAAGTAGGCGCGGTCAGTAATTTTTAGTGTGGCCCTAGGGTTGTGGTCGGTGATTAGAACGCCCAAATTCCATTCGTCACGCAGCCGGCGAATGAGGCCTTGAATATCGGCAATTGAAATCGGGTCAACCCCAGTGAAGGGTTCGTCTAGCAAGATGAATTCGGGCTCGGAGGCCAGGCAGCGGGCTAGCTCAAGACGTCTTCTTTCACCACCTGAGAGCTGCACTGATATAACATCAATCAAGTGGGCCAGACCAAATTGTTCAAGCAGGGCTAGAGTGCGCTTCTTGTGTTCTCTGGTTGGGAAATTTCTCAATTCAAGAATTAGCTTGATATTGTCGCCCACGGACAATTTTCGGAAGTTAGAAGCTTCTTGCGGTAAGTAGCCAATGCCCAGGCGGCTGCGAATGTGAATCGGCAACTTAGTAAGGTCTTTGTTTCCTAGAGTAATTGAGCCCTTTTCAGGCTTAACCAGGCCGAGCACCATATCGAACGAGGTTGTCTTACCAGCACCGTTACGGCCCAGTAGGCCTACTACTTCACCACGATTGAGATAGAAGCTGACGCCGTCAACGACTCGTCTTCCACCGTATGATTTTTGCAGGCTCTCGATTCTAAGTGTTTTAGTATCGTTGGATTGTATTGAGCTTGATGTTGGCGCGGCCGAGGTCATTCTGGTCTATCCACCTTCGTTGTACTGAGCTTGCCGCTAGAGTCGTCACTAGAGTTGTCTCCAGCGCTTGGTCTAGACTTGTCTGCAAGTTTGAATTCTGGCGCTGAATTGAATGGAACAGCTGGTGCTGGGACAATCGGAGCTTCCATTTTCTTCTGCAAGATGAAGGCTCTGGTGTTGCCTTCGGCCAGCACCCTGCGGTCATTGATGATCATGGTGATGCGGTCACCAATCCAGCGTTTGCCTGGTTGGGTAATTTGCGAACGGCCAATGAAAACAACTTTTTCTGCCTGTCCATAAGCATTGCGCACCATTACTATTTTGGGTCCAATGCCAACGGTATCTTCATAGAAGATTTTGCAGTTGCCTACAGCATCGAGACGGCCTGTCTCTTTGTTGTAGTCTTGGGTGTCTGAAACAATAATTACCGGTGCACCAGTATTGGTTATGGCTGGCGTTGCGTTGCTCGCCGCCATGCCACCATTAACGATGGGCTCTACTTTGCCTTCGTTCGCTGGTGCAGTCACCGTGGTTGATTTCGAGGCAGTACTGTTTGAATTATTGCTCTGAATTACTTTGGAGCGCACATGGCCAGTGGCCTGTAAGCGCTTGGTGGTGAGGAAGTAAGTCATAGTGTCTGACTGGGTATTGTTCTGCCCTTGAGTGGCAGATACTTTGCCAGTGAAAACTGCTGCTTCTGGCTTTTGGTCGGCGCCGTAGGCCATGCGCAGGTGCTCGGCTAATACGTCGATATCGCCAGCTTTTACTTTGACGTGGCCGAAGGCCTCAAATTGACCAGTACCGCGGTCATAAACCTGACGATCTGAGTCAGTAATAATTGTAGTTGGGCCTTCTGTTGGTCCACCAAGGCCACTAGCAGTGGTGCCGCCAGCCCCATTAGCGCCAACGCTGGCTTTGCTGGCTGGTTCAGTATCGTCAGAATTAAGTGAACCTTTTGTCGCTGCTGCTTGGGCGAGAGCTGCTTCAGCACTAGAAGCTGGTGCTACTTTTTTAGTTGGTTTTTTTGTATCGCCTTTCACTGCCACTTGTTCTGCAGCAGGTGGTGGGGCCTCGTTTACTACTTCAGAGTGGGCATGACCTTCGGCCATGATCTTTGAACTTACCATTTCAAAAACTAAGGTATCAGCATCAATTTTGTTATTGCCCTGCACTAGGTGCGGGTGTCCAGTAAAAATAGCTTTCTGGGGCTGACCAGTGTTGACGTCACGGTAGAGCGTCGCTACTGGGGCAACAATGACACTGTCTTTGTAGACAACGCGTACATGGCCCCTGGCAATAATGTGGTCGCCAGCAAATTCTTGTTCTTCTGCCTTGATATCGATAGGGCCGCCGCCGCCCATGTCTGGTGCTTGAGCCATCGCTGCTAGTGGCATTTGCAGAGCCAGCAAGCTTGATAGCAAAGGTAAGATTGATCGTTTCATACTAAGGCCGTTCATTATTTTACTGACCGATTCCTTACGAGGTGATTCCTTCAATATATTGCGCATGAATAAAATCATTTATTGGCTCGCAATGATGGCGTGGGTATTTCCAATTATCTTGAGATCTTCTAGGTCTTTTTTGCCAAAACGCCCAGTGGCGTAGTTACCGGTCACCTTGGCTACCCCCATGGCGATGTTAACACCACCAGTGGCCTTAAACTGATTTTTTTTCTCTAATTCCAACTTTTCCATATCCATTCTTGACTTCCCGGCCTCACCCTCGGCAATTACCCGCTGGCCTGGCCCCGAGGCCAATTCCACCCGGTGCGTATCGGTATTGGCTTTGCCCGTTGGTGCCGTAATCATCATTTTTACGTTGGCTCCGTCCAAAAACTTCATGCTTATGTTGGTCAGGCTTACGTCTTTAGAGTCTTTTATTAAGGTGCCTGTCTGGGCTGACAGAATCCAGCGCACATTGTTGGCGTCATCGACTTCTTTCAATTCATAGTTTGTAAAGGCTATGTTACTGGCGGTTGGGTTAGCGTCTCTTTGCTCTTTGAACTTCTTCTCTTCGATTGTGGCGCTCCATTGGGCATAGTAGAGCAATCCAACAATGCCGCCCAAAATGCTTAGGGCGAGAACGAGCTTGAACCAATCAGATTTTAAGAAGTCGAACATTGAACTCAGTTACCTGGAATTAGTTACCTGTTGCCCTCAGGGCAATTGCTTTTGAAACATTGGTGAGGCTTTCTTTGAGATTGCCCTTCTTAAGATAACCCTCGCCGAGGAAGAAATAGGCGGCCGGATTCAATGGTGAAGCCTCTTTTACCTTCTGCCACTCGACAATAGCCTGATCGATATTGCCTGATGACTCGGCTTGGAGGTGCGCCCGATAGACTCGAGCCCAGACGTCATCAGGTTGGCGAGCCAAAAGGTCGTCCAGCTTAGTTAGAGCGAGTTCGTAATAACGCTTAACTTGTGGCACCGCATCTGGTGAAACTTGTGACATGTCTTTGCGAATTTGGGTTAGATTGCCGAGTACTTGGCTTGGTCCGGTTGCTGGTTGAGCTAGAACTTTTTCGCTGGTTTCGGGCTTGGCCGCTGCTGTCGAGGTTGAAGAGTCTGTATTATTTGTACTATTTGTACTGGATGGGCTTGGATCCGCTGGCTTTTTGGCTTGGGCAATCCATTCAGCATACTTTGGATTTTGACCGGCCGCTTGGGCTGAATACTTAGCTAATAGATATGCTTTCATGTAATAAGCCCACGCCAGGTGATACCTCACTTGGTTATCTTCTGGATAATAAGTGAGCATCTTTTCGTAGCTCTGGATCATCTGGTCGAAATAAGCTGGCCCCCCGTCTTTTTCGGCCAACTTGCGTGCCCGTCTAACTTCTTGCAGGGCGGTTTCGACCTGGCTGGTGCGACTCAAGGCCACAGCATAGATAAAACTGGCTTCAGCACTGTCTGGATAGGCCTCGCGTTGCTTTTTCGCCAGGGCCAAGTCATTGGTGCAGACAATATCTTCGGTGGCCATGCTGACCGAAATAGATTGGCCGGGCTTAATCAGCCATTGGCTATTCAAAGCTTCAGCAGTGCTGGCTTTGCTTTCTGGTTTTGGATCGGCTGGGACCGGTGTCTGGGCGTTTCCCTGTGTTGCTACTGGCGCTGCTGAACTAACAGCCTTGGGCTGTTGTAGGCCCGGTTCCGCCAATGCCTCAGCGCCAACGCCAAACAGCAGGGCACAAGCCGCAATAATTGGACGACCGTGTCTTTTGACCACAGGGCTGGAAAAATATGAATGAATGCTCGAAAAAATGGCCTTCTACCTCTTGAGCCGACTAATAATAACAGACGACGAGAGGTTGCCAACTGGTACAGCCATTTAGATGAAGTTTTCTGCATAATCGAAAAAGCCTTTAGCCCGGTTTGTTGCCGTTGCGCCCTTTGAGAATAATCGGCAAGACTTCATGCAGGCCGTCCACAATATGGGTGGGCTCAGACTTGGCCAGCATTTCTTTGCTGTGCAAGCCGGTAGTGACGCCAATGGCGTCTACGCCAGCATTCTTGGCCATATCTAGGTCGAAAATACTGTCACCAATAACCACGGCATGCTCAAGCGGAATTGAAAGCTGGTCAAGAGTCATGTGAACCGATTCAGGGTGGGGTTTGTGATTTTCCACATCGGCTGCGCCCACTACCATTTTGAAATAGTGAGCAACGTTGTGGTGATCAAGCACAATTTCAACTAAGTTACGGCGCTTAGACGAGGCAATAGTGATTACTACCCCGGCGTCTTTGAGGCTCTGTAGCATCGTGAACATGTGAGGAAAAGGCGGGCAGATTTCGATGGCCATGGTGTCGTAAATGGCGCGGTAGCGGTTGGCTACTTCTAAATGAAAATCAGCTGATTTCTCAGGCATGATGATTTCCATTTGCTTGGGCAGTGGCACCCCAACTAAGAGTGCCCATTCGTCTAAAATCGCCGGTGCAAATCCATATTCGTCCACAACTACTTTCATCACATCGACGATGCCAGGAGTTGAATCTACCAGGGTACCGTCGAAGTCGAAGATTGCTACTTTATACAAATGGCGCCTGCTTTCACTTGCTTACTTATTTACTTACTGACTTTGTGATGTGACTCGATTAAAGACAAGAAACGGTCAAACAAATAGTTAGAATCGTGTGGCCCCGGATGGGCTTCTGGGTGATATTGAACGGCAAATATTGGCAATTCTTTGTGGCGGAAGCCTTCAACTGAATTGTCGTTTAGGTTGATGTGGGTAAGTTCCAGGTTCGCTGGCATTGATTTCTCATCGACAGCGAAACCGTGATTCTGACAGGTTACTTCGATTTTTCCGGTGGTTAGATCTTTGACCGGATGGTTGCCACCACGGTGACCAAACTTGAGTTTGTAAGTACTGCCGCCAAGGGCAATAGACAAAAGCTGATGGCCGAGACAGATACCAAAGATAGGAATGCGAGAGGCTATTAGCGTTTTCATCTCGGCAATGATGTCTTCGCAAGCGGCTGGATCGCCGGGACCATTTGACAAGAAGATGCCATCAGGGGAAGTGGCAAGAATATCTGCTGCTTTTGCTCTAGCGGGATAGACCGTGGCAGTAACACCGCGGGCGATCAGCTCGCGCAAGATATTTTGCTTGATGCCAAAATCGAGGACGGCAACTTTTGTCTTGCCTGTTCCGATTGTATATATTTCTTTGGTAGAAACTTCGTTAGTGAGGTCTTGCCCTGCCATTTGCGGGGCATCGGCCAATGCTGCTAGCAGCTTTTCACGGCCGCCTTCTGTTAATACATCTTCTTCCGTTGAGATGGCGCAACGCATGGCGCCTTGATCGCGCAGCCTGCGAGTTATTGCTCTTGTATCTACTTCGGATATGCCGGGGATATTGAACTTCTCGAGGAACGCTTCGAGAGTGCCACTGGCGCGGTGATTGCTGTGTTTGCGCGAGAGATGACGCACCACGAAAGCACGAGCAAAAATTGAACGCGACTCGATGTCTTCGTCGCAGACACCATAATTGCCGATTTCAGGATAGGTCATGGTGACTACCTGGCCGGCGTAACTTGGGTCGGTTAAAACCTCTTGGTATCCCATCAGCGAAGTGTTGAAAACCAGCTCACCTACTGCTGTGGTGGTTGCTCCGAATGCTTTCCCTTCAAAGGTGGTGCCGTCTTCCATAATAAGAAGTGCCGGTTTTTTGTTGTCGTCTAATTCCAGTAAGCCGCTGGAGTTGAGGGTGAGCCTTGTGCCGTTTGCCATGTTTTTACTGTTCTATCTCTAAGACGCCGTTTAAGTAATGCCCCGGTCAGTTCAATTTGAATTGATTTGGTGTTGAACTTGGGGTGCTATGAGTTCTAGTTCGAAGTCTAAGTGTTTTTCGTCGGCCTTCCGCTAAGAACTATTTCTCGTAAGAACTATCTTACCCCACAGGGCTGTCAATAGGGGATTTTGCCAAACTAAAGCAAAGCTTACTTACAGATTGGGTAATCCTTACGATTCTTCCCATTTAGCTATGTAGAATTAAGAGCGTCGGTGAAGACAAAAAATTAAACGCGAACTTGGGGACTTTTAATTCAAATGGGCGATTATCAAGATTACACGCGGATGTTAACGTTGCTGGCTCCTCAGCTCATCCTAGTGGTCGGTGTTCTATTTGCGGCTCTGTGGAACTTGTTTGCTCCTAAAGCAAAGGGTTTGACTCCAATAATCTGTCTCATATCCCTGGCTGTGTCTGGCTATGTCCTGACCACACAGCTGGGTCTCACTGAAGTACTTTGCAACGGTCTCTTTACTATCGACCCTCTCTATTCGGTCTTCTCGCTCGTTGCAATTGTGGTTGGCATCCTGGTTGTCTTAATCAGTATGGGTTACGACCATCTCTTCGGACGCAACCGCGGCGAGTACTACGCCATCTTGATGACTGCGGTGTTGTCGAACCTGTTCTTGGCTGGCTCCACCGATTTGATTATGCTTTTCGTTGCCCTAGAGACCTTGAGCGTTTGCTGCGTTCTCTTGACCAGCTTCACTAAGAAAGATGTAAGAAGCGGCGAAGCTACTCTTAAATACCTCCTTTCAACTGCTGCCACCACCGCTACCCTTTTGTATGGTCTCTCCTTCCTTTATGGTTTGACAGGCGCTACCTCTTTCACCGCTATCCGCGATTGCTTCTCAGTCGGTTCCCAGGCAGCCCCTTCCTTCTTTATGTTGTTGTTGCTAACCCTTGTGATTAGTGCCATCTGCTTCAAGCTCTCAGTTGTGCCCTTCCACATGTGGACTCCAGACGTCTACGAAGGCGCTCCTACTCCTGTCACTGCTTTTCTATCAATTGGCTCAAAAGCCGGCGGTTTTGTCGTCGCCATGCGCCTGCTCTTGATCGTATTTGCTCAGTCACAAGCCCAGTGGATGGTTATCCTCGGAGCTTTAGCTATCTTCTCTATGGTTGCCGGTAACTTGATTGCCCTGGCCCAGCATTCATTAAAGAGAATGTTGGCTTACTCATCGATAGCTCACGTTGGCTATATTTTGATTGGCCTGATTGCTGCGTCTGAATCAGGACTGTCAGCCTTGGTCTTCTATGTCATGGTTTACGGCTTGATGAACCTTGGTGCATTCGCCGGAGCCGTCCTTGTTAGCAATGAGACTGGTTCTGATCGCATTGAAGACTATGCTGGTTTGATTCGGAAACGTCCACTGACAGCTCTGGCTATGAGTCTTTGCTTGCTCAACTTGGCTGGTCTGCCAATTCCTCCAGCTGGTTTCTTCGCCAAAGTCTTTATCTTCACTGCTGGCGCTCATATTCAAACTCAATTCATGGGCTTACCCCTTGGTTGGGTGCTAGTTAGCGCCGCTCTGATTACCTCTGTTCCAGCTATCTACTACTACTCACGTGTAGTAATTCTGATGATTGTTCCTGAACCATCTGAGAAAGTGGCATCCCTACCTGGTGCTCAAGCTCCAAGACCGTGGGTCGGCAGTCCGCAAGAAGCTCCCGCTCTGGCACTGCTTATCTGCACAGTTCTAGTGGCCGCCGCCGGTACTATTTCAGTCAATTCGTTGATGAACGTCTCGCGCATGGCCGTGGGCACTATGGCACTTCGCGCTGAAAATGGTACGCCGATATCGGCCGTGCCTAAAGCTAATAGTGTTCCGATTGCAAGTCGTCCGGACTACAGTGCACCACTCTTCCAATAACTGAGTGCCTAATTTGTCTTTGAGCGAGCGCAAGGGTGAAATAGTCTCTTTGCTAGTCTGTTTTGTGGCGCTTGTATTGGCACTAACGGCCTTTTACTTTCCACTGTTGGCAGAGGGCAGAGAATACTTTGTCTCTGACCATACCTATTTCTTTGAACCCTTTGCTCGCTTGATAAAGGAAGGTTGGTTGGCTCAGCGGGTTCCCCTTTGGAATCCTTATATCTATTGTGGCTCGCCCCAATTGGCCAACCCATCGCCGGGAATTTTCTACTTCCCCAATTTTTTGTTCGTCGCTTTTCCATATAGCGCGGCTCTGGCTCTAATACAGTTTTTCCACCAGCTCGTTGCCTTTGCTGGTGCCTACCTGCTCTCGCGCATGCTGCGCTTTAGCGTGGCCGCTTCGTCTTTTGTTGGTCTAACAGTAGCGCTCAGTGGCTATTTCTTTTCGCTACCGGCAAATTACACTTTGCCAGCCACTTTTGCCTGGGGCTTGCTTGCTCTTTATGCTCTGGCGTCAATTGCTCAAAAGTGCAATCGCCTGGCCTATGTGGTTCTAGCCATTCTTTCTGTGCACTGGATGTTGATGGCTGGCCGACCAGAAATTTATGTGCCTGTCTTTATTATGTTTGCCTTCTTGATACTGCTAATGGTGCTGAATTTATTCAAGTTGCCTGGTGCTGAACTTGAAGATAGCGAATTAGGTACAAGCGTCAAGCTATCTGCTCGTATCAAAGTGACCTACTGGCAGAGTCTGGCCATAGGCTTAGGCATTCTGATGAGTATGACCATGCTCTTGCCTGTTTATGAATGGAGCAAGCTATCCCCAAGGGCCAGCGGTCTAGATCTCAATCAGATCTTTAACTGGAGTTGCAATTGGTATGACTTTCTTTGCCTAGCCTTTAGCCAACCCCTCGGCGATTTGCAGCAACCCCGTACTTTGTTCGGTGGTGCTGTGGCTAGTAGAGCTGGCTACTATCCATTTTTACCATCGGCCTATATTGGCCCGGTTGTAGTTACTCTAGTGTTCTTCGGCCTAGCTGATAAAACTTTCAAGTATCGCTTCTATGCCTTTGGAGCCGCACTAGTGGCGGTGCTTTTGTCTTTAGGTAAATACACCCCGATCTCGGCTTTCTTGCTCAAGACCCTGCCGATTCTTTCGATACTGCGTTATCCTGTCAAACTTTTGATTTTTGTCATTCTCTTCCTGGCCATATTGGCCGGGCGCGGCTTACATGCTTTAGAGGAAGGCCAGCGTAGCAAAGTGGCAATTATTCTCAGCCACAGTGTGTGGATCATTGCCCTTGCAATTGCCACCACATTTACCTTTGCGCCCGATTGGGTGCACGGTATTCAACCAATGTTCTCTGCTGCTTTTTATAAGGCGCTCGGCCGTCCGATGATATTTACAGCATTAATTGGTTTGATTTTCTCATTAGTGATCGCCATCTCGAAAAAACTCAAAATAGCTGATACGCAAACCATGGCACTGATAGCGGTGGCAGCCCTAATTGGCAGCTTGATTGTGCCAGCTTTTCAGTATAGGCAAAAGACTGCAGCCCCTGGCTATTTCGCCTACGAAGGTACTCTGCTAAAGAAGCTAAGGCTTTTGCGCCAAGAGACCGAAGATATTGATGGAAAGCCATCTGCGATTCTTCCGCCGCGACTTCTTACTGTTTATTTCGACCCTTTGAGAATGAACCCTGGCTATCAGGAGAATCTGCCCAGAGAGTGCGTTAACGGCGAGGCATACATGCAGTATTGCCGCGAAATGCTTTTGCCAAACATCTGTATTGATTGGCACCAGCCTGTCACTTTCGGCTACGAATCTTCTGAGACCAAAGACTACCGTTCTACTTTTCTCAAGTTTTTGCATCGCTCCTCTATTGATAGTAAGGGGGCTACAGACGATGAACTGGCTCGTTTTTGCAAGATCACCTCTACTCGGTATGTGGCTAGTTCAATTATTGGCTCTGGCAAAAAGGGCCCTATTCGCATGCTCAATAGTCGCTGGTTCAAACTATTAGAAGAAGACAGCGAGTATAATTTGCGCCTCTACGAAGTGCTGGATACTTTACCTCGCGCTTTCATTGCTAGTTCTTGGGTAAAGCGCAATCAAGAACAAGTGCTGAATAGCTTCCTCAAAGGCCCATCATTGCCTGGCTCTGGCGCTTATGTCGAAGAAGACCAGAAACTGCTACCAGCGAGTGATTGGTTTGCTAGTTTTGATGGTGCCAACGGTGACGGTTCTAGTGGTGACGGGGCCGGCGATAACGAAGTGCGCAAAATAAGTGGTATCGCTCCTGGTGAGCAGAAATTACCAGGAACTTCGTCATCAGATCTGAAACCAGGCCTGCAACCAGCGCTGATCACACCTGCTGAAGCTTCTGTAAATAAAGTGACGATCTTGCAAGATCAGAATGAGCATGTTGCTCTTTCGGTGCAGTGTGATAAAGACAGTTTGGTTGTTCTCAATGATCGCTTTTATCCGGGCTGGAAAGCAAAAATCGATTCTGTGCCAGCGACAATTTATCGGGCTAACGGCTTTATGCGTTCGGTTTATGTCACAAAAGGATCGCACTTAGTAGAGTTTGACTATCGCCCCGATTGTCTGCGCTTTGGTCTTTATTTTGCCGCCCTAGCAATTTTCGTAACGCTAGTGCTGGCAATGGTTTCGCTAGCAAAACCAGCGAAAGCAGTCTTTAGATTTCTCACCACTGGTCAAAAATAGGCGATACTAGAAGAATGAATATGCAGAAACTAGCAGTCGTCATTGGTTTAATTGTTATGGTCGGCATGGTTATCTATCCACCATGGCAGTCAGTGGACAGCGACAATAAGGCCTCAGCCATGGGTTATAGCTTCTTGTGGAAGCCCCCTGAAGTGCAGAATATTGCCCATGCCAATATGTTTGGCTTAGACATAAATGTCAAGCTGAAGTCGACCACTGCCAATTCAATCGATTATGGACGCCTGCTCGTGCAAGAAGCGGTTGTAGCTATAGTTATTGGCGGCCTTTGGGTACTTGGGGCTAAAAGTTCTAAGTAGTTGTAAAAGCCGAAATTCGGGTGATAGACTAGTGACTTAGATCAAGCAATTGGTTTTGGTCATTTTGCCCTCGTAGTTCAGTTGGATAGAACACCTCCGTCCTAAGGAGGGTGTCGGGCGTTCGAGTCGCTCCGAGGGTGAGTTTTTAAGGATCTGTTAGACCTTGCGTCCTACACACGTCCTACATAATGCGAGTACCATCTAGCGGGATGAGCCGCTGGTTGATCTCTGTCAGCTCAGCTTCTTGGACCGGTTTCCATTCACTAATGTCGCTGCCGTTAATGTCGAGAAGTTCTAGAAATGCGTTCGTGATGCGAGATATGTGTTCTTGGAACGAGCAAGCACCGAGGTCAAGAATCGAGTTCACTGATCAATTTCGTAAGCATCTGCTGCACAGCCTCTGCTGCATCAGTCGGGACTTTGTGGTCCCAAGGCGCATCATAAAGCTGTTGTGCCTTGTCTTTCTTGAAAGAGACCGTAATCCGATCGCTTTTGATTCTCGCGGACGCCCATTCAAATAAGAGCCCATGCCTTTTGAATTCAGAATAGTCTAGCTTCGACACAAGGCGTTCGGCGGTTCGGTCGATATTTTCCCAACTTACATCAGCAGCGCCAGCTTCTACAGCAAGGTCATACTCAGACAACGAAAAAATATACTTCGGACCTGCTGGAAAATAGCTCAGCCATTCGACTTTAGCGGATGAACGAGATACCGATACAATTACATCGCCACAGCCAACGCAACCGCATTTACAGCGGCCGATCAAGAGTTTGCCACTTCCTCGCAAAGCCGACTGTGAAAAGAATTCCACAGGATCAATACCAAGCACACCATCTTCCAGGCTCTCGGTGATATCCTGTCCGTCGATCAGAACGCGGGTTTGATGATCGTTTGAACATTCACTAGGAAGAAACTTGAAACTCAGCTGCACCTAATTCCTCCTTCTTCTCTCAGGTATGCACAATATACTGCCGTTTGCAGAACAAATGCCAAATGTGGTGCGTGATCTCTTGTTGGGTGGCAGCATGGGGTAATGCATTGAGTAGCAGCGCATGATGCGCACTCACTTTGTTTGATTTTCGAATTCAATCTTGGTTTCTAGCGCTTTCACAGCTTCATTGTCTGGATCTATTGCTGCTGCAGTGCTCAGGCACTCCGTCGCACGATTAAAGTCTTTGCTGGCAATGTTTGCTTCGGCAAGATGGATCCAACCATTGACATACTGCGGGTTTACCTCAAGAATTTTGTTGAGCAATTCCTTGGCTTCAGCGAGTTTGCCCTGGCTTATGTACAAAGCAGCTAAGTTGCCATAGGGCCATTCGAATTTAGGAAATTGCTTTATACAGCTCTCATAAGTTTGTCTTGCTTGTTCATTATGTCCGCTGGCGGCCTGATTGAACCCCGATATGTTCATCTGCACTGCCTCCTGGGGTACCGCATAACGAGGCAAGTAGGCATGAAGGTAGATTGCGGCGCGCTTTCCGTCAACACTCTGCGGCTCAAGCTTTATAGCCCTGTTGAGAGAGTCGCGAGCGGGCTCAGTCCTACCAGCTTTTTTGTATTTGACTCCCAACTGATAGTACTGAGAGGCACTCAGCCCACTCGGCACCACACGCAGTCCCGCCACCAAGAAGTAATCGAACCCTTTTAATCCAATTACAACAAGCAGTCCTGAGCCCAATACGATCCCAACAATCTGTAGCACAGACAAGGCACCATGGGCTCGCGCATACTCATCTTTTGTTTCTTGCTCCGGCAATAACTCGTCCTTTTTTTGAAAACCATAGACTAATTTGCGGAGATCTACCGGTTACAGTCTAGCCGCACGCTCTTAGTATATGCTCAGCCCTTATGTCATTGATAGGGGTGCATCACAACGAGCTAGTGAGCGCCTGTGGTCAACTCATATCATTTGACTGGAAATTTTGCTATATTCCTACCCGCTATGAAACAAGAAGATGAGCTGTCTAAAACTTTAGACAAAGAGAAAATAAAGCTTTCTGCTCCTGCGGATGGTGAAGATTCGCCTGCTTTCGCACAGCTAATTGAAGTTGTGCCAGATCAATCCGAAACGATACCATCGAAGACAGCTGCACCGTGGCTGCTTGTTCCCAGAATAAAATGTGATGCTCCCGGACCAGAGAGACTTCTACTTAGGCCAAACATTATTCTCGGTATGGTATTTGGTGTCATATGGCCATTTGTTTTCTTGTATCTGGCACTCACATATCATCAATACATCAATACATACGTGTATAGCGGATTAGGCATCGCAGCTTTGCTGTTTCTAAATGCTCAATACAGCTTTAATAGGTACTTTACCTATAAGTATAGAAATCCATTTTTTGTTGAGTTTGCTTGTGGAGTATTGTACCCTGCGGCAAAAGTGCTTTCCTTCGTTGGCCTAACCTGGCTTGAGGCAAATTGTTTTGTAACCCTTGGTGACTGTATGCAGGAGTTCAATCAGCAAGCCTATGTAGCTGAATGCAATGCCAAGGTTCTTTCTTTTGCCAAACCGCTCAAAGTTTTCTCACTCGGCTCGGAACGTGAATATGCTCAGAGCCTGCTATTGTCAGGGCAATCGGACAAAGCTGTTCACTATGTAGAAGAGCGGCTTAAATACTGGAAAAACATTTTAGAGAAATCCGAAAATGCTGGAGCTCCATCGGAACAAGCATTGGCAGACTATGCCATACGTTGTTACTTTGCCGCCATTATTTATGAGTCTATTGGTGAATTAGAGAAGGCTACAAAACTCAAAGAAGATGTCTTCGACAAAGCGAAAACGAGATCAAAACTCGAGGATACTTACAATACTGGTGTCTTATGCAAAGCAGAATCTCTGCATTCTACTGGTAACTTTGAAGATGCAGCAAAACTGCTGGAAGAATATTTTGGTAGAGTCAATGAAGTAAAATGGGGAGGTTTGTTTAGTTACTCTAGTTTTATGAAAGCGCGAGCGGCGATTTGTTTAGCAAGATGCTATGCGCGAATCGGAAATGATACCAAGACGTTTGAATATGTTGACATAGCTAGAATTGAAATAGAAAAGGACAGAAGCACAGTCAATAGACTGAATGAACAGTTCATGCTCGCCGAAAAGGCACATTTAAAAGGTAATACCGAACAAGCCAGAGAGATCTTACGACGAGTCAAAGAAGACTTTTTGACCGAACAGAGTAGCCATATTGCTTTTTTACTAAAACAAAAAGCAGCAGAGCTAGGCTTTACCGAGTTGTTTTTAGTGCTGGCTGAACCAACGCATCCAAGTCAGAATGAAACTATTTTGTGTAAGCATCACAAAGAAGAGTGCTCATACATAGATGCTCCAGTAAAAGTACTAGCAGAGATCAGCGTTGCACACAGAGCTTTGCTAGCTGCTTGTTTTGCGGGTATGGTAACTATAGTCGGACATCTGTTGAATGGTGTCACGGCAAGTCCAAAAGATACGCGAGATTTTTATATTGTGTTTGTTCCCCTGCTCATTATTCTACTTTGGGCAGGATTTAAAAAAAACCGAAAGATGATTAGATTGCGAAAAAGCATCCGTAAATCTACTGGTATTCCAGTAAAAGTCAAACTAGACAAATTTGACAAGTTAGAGATCTATGATTCTGATACCAGTTTATTGATAGGGAAATTCGCGATGAATAGTGCTTTTCATGAAGCTCTTTTTGCTCGAATTGCTGGAAAATTTCCTGCAAACATGTATAAACAGGACGATGACGATGAAATTTTGGGACTAGAGATGTTCGGCTATGTGACCATGGTTTCTAAGGCTAAAAGTCCTAAGTAGTTGTAAAAGCCAAAATTCTGGTGATAGACTAGTCTCCGTAACTGAGACTCCAATTTTATTAGCTATTGATGAGCTAAGGGCAACCGGTTGAAGTGACAGTGGAGGCCCTAAGTGATATTAGTCAGCAAAAGTATTGTAGGACTGGCACTCGGAGCTGTTCTGGGCGTCAGCTTCAATTTTAGTCTTAATGCTAATGCTGCTGAATCGAAAGCACTCGCAGAAGCTAACGCGCCAAGCCCACTAGCCAAAAACGATGATGCTAGTCTTCCGGTGGATGATTCAGAAGTCGGCTCCAAGCAGCTACACGTCCCGACCAAGGCTGCTAAAACAGCCCCTTGCCTTTCTTGGCTGCCGCCAGTTGATGTCAAGCCCAGGGTCGCTTTGTTATGTATCCATGGATTCAGTTTGCATAAAGGTTGTTATGCCGCCTTTGGCAAGGAGATGGCCAAAAACGGTATTGCCACTTATGCGACAGATTTGCGCGGCTTCGGCGAACTAAAAGACTACAATAATCGCGAAGGAATGGACTTTGACGGCGATCTGGTCGATATCAAAGCTACGCTTCAACAAATTCACAAGAATCACCCTGGTCTGCCTGTGATCTTGCTGGGAGAGTCTTTGGGCGGCGCCATTGCGTTGAGAGCCGCCGCACTCTATCCGGAACTTATTTCAGGGCTCATTTGTGCAGTGCCGGCGCGCGATCGTTTTGCCATGAGTGACAGCGAAAAAAAGGTCACCAAGACTTCCGTTCTGAACACTATCACCGGTGACTATAGTAAGCCCATGGATGGTGCTGCCTTTGCAGCCGTGCAGAAAATTTCAGCTAATGAAGAGCTGCGTAGTGAGTGGAAAAACGACCCGCTGATGCGAACCTACTTTTCGGCAAAAGACTTTGTGCAATTTGATTTCTTTATGAGGGGTAATCTAGAAGTTGCCAAATTTATAAAGGACATGCCAGTCTTGTTTCTACAAGGGACAGCCGATAAATTGATTCGTCCTGAGGGTACTTGGCGGCTTTTCGAACGCCTTGCCACGCCAAATCGCCAATTGGTTTTAAGCAAGAACTCAGAGCACCTGCTATTTGAAGAAAATCAGTTCAGAGCCGATGACGTTGGTTTCGTCACTACCTGGATTGACAAAAATGTCTCTCCTTTAGATCCCGCTATCGCTATTTCTATGGCTAAACTGCCCGTGGTGGCATCTATGAAAGAGTACTCGGAAAGCGAAATCGCAATCGCAAGCGCTTCTCCGAATACTACAAGTACTTCAACTACGACAACTACGACAAACAGTGCTCCTGTTGAGAAGGTAGCAACACTGCCGCCTCCGCCTCAACCGACTGAATTTAAGCATAGGCTGGCGTCTCAATCTCCGCAGATCAATTTTTGGATTGAACTGGATCGAAATGGTAAAGTCTTCCGCTGCAATAATAAGATGGAATTCAAAACAGGCGATAAAATTCGCTTCCATTTGATTCCGCAAAGCGATGGTTATGCCTATCTTGTCATGAAAGCAGGAACTACAGGCAAGAGTGATGTTCTCTTTCCCAACAATCAATATGGCACTCAAAATTATCTGTTTCGTGGAAAAGATTACCCCATTCCAGCAGTTGGATGGATGGAATTTGACCAACATCCTGGTACTGAACAATTAGGTCTTGTATTTGCCAGTGAGAAAGTGGATGTCACGCCAGAGTCGCTCAAAAATCGTACTATGACTGCTTTTGTCTCTGCCGATGATACGGGCTCAAAAGATCTTTGTCCCACACGCATGAAACTATCCTGGGATGATCCAAAGCCCGTGATGCTACCTGATGACTTTTCAGCAGTTGCACAGGTTACCAATTCTAACGACAGCAGTTTGGTTCGCCTGATGGCTTCACCAGGTGGAATGGTTTCAGCAAGCATCTCGCTCTTGCACGGTAGTAATCGTTGAGGTTTAGTAGATGCTGCGTTTAGAGTGGCTATTGCCAATTGTGCTCGTGATTTCTACATGTAATCTTGCTGCCTGGTCACAGCCAAGCAAAATTGAATTTACCAAGATTCAAGATTTGAATCCAAACGCGCGCGGCACAAACAGACCAATCAAACAAAAATGGGCGGTCGTGATTGGTGCATCCAAGTTTAAGGAAGGCCGTCTGGCCTCTACTGCTGCGACCGGCATGGCCCAATCGGCCAAGGATTTCGAGCAGTATTTAGTGGATCCACATGGTGGTCGATTCGAAAAGAATCACGTCAAGTTGCTAATCGATGCTGACGCCCCCAGGCAGAGCATAATGACTGCGCTTGGTCCAAGCTTTCTTGGAAATGCTGTTGGTCCAGACGATCTCGTCGTTGTCTTTATCGCCACTAGTGGCTTCCCAACCACTGATGGTAATACCTATTTGTGCACCTATGATTGCGCCCTAGACAATATCTACGGCACTTGTATCTCGATGCAAACATTGATGAGCACGTTAAAACAGAACGTTCATTCTGATCGCATTTTATTGGTCTTGCAAGCGGCCTATAGCGGTGCCGCTGACTTAGATGCTGGTTCCAAGGCTCTTGAGCCGAGACTACCAACTTATAATTTCGATCCGACCAAAGTTCTTTTGGGCAACGGCTATATCATTCTTTCATCCAGCCAGCCCAACCAAATTACTTGGAGCCCTGCCTTTTCGAAGAATCTTACTAGCGCCCTGCGCCAGGAAGACGGGATGATTTCGCTCAATAAAGCATTTGCAATCGCCAAGCAAAAGACCGAGTCAGAGACGGCCTCAACTGGTAGCAATAGAAAGCAAGTGCCAGTTATGAAATCGGCCTGGAAAGGAACTGAACTGGTTCTCGGTGCACCACCAGTAGAGCGAGTGGCCAATCTTCCAGCGTCTTTAAATTCTTTTCTCTCCGCTGAGGGAGCATATCTCAAAGCCAGTAAACTTATCGCAGAGGGAAAGACCGACGAGGCCTTAGAACAGTATAAGTTAGCCATCGCTGCCGATCCTAAGTATGCCGATGCCCTGGCTGATTGTGGCGCTGCTTTTACCATGAAAGATGATTGGAAATCTGCAGCTGACATGTACAAAAGAGCAATTGCCATTAACTCAGGTGATGAGCTATTCCATCTAAATTATGCCCGTGTTTTGGACAAACTTGGCGAGAAGGATAGCAGCTTAGAAGAGCTGAACACTGCATACAGACTTAATCCGAAAGACATGTCGGTGCTGATCGCCCTTTCCAGTAAATTACTAGCAGCCGACAAAGCCGATGCCGCTGTTCGTTACTTGGAAGAAGCCGTCGATTTGTATCCCTTACGATCCGATTCGCGCGAGCGGCTTAGTTACGCGCTCATGAAGAGCGGTGATATTGGTCAAGCTGTGGCGCAATCAAAGGAAGCCGTGCGGCTTGATCCAAAATCAGCTTCAGCTCAGACCTTGTTAGGTTCAGTTTTGATGGTTCAGGGTTATGTTGGTCCGGCTGTTGAAGCCTACAAAGAAGCGGCCAAGCTTACGCCCAATGACCCTGATGTGATCTGGCTCTTGAGCAAGTCGATGGAGAAAAGCGGCGATCGCGAAGGTGCCATTGCCCAGTTAGATCATTTCTTGCAACTATGCTCGCCATCAGATCCTCGCGGACTCAAGGCCAGAGCGCATTTGGAAGTACTGAAGGCTCGGTAGTTTCAGACTTTTGAATCTTATTGCCTTGGTTCAACGGTGCGTCGCTCTCTCTCTTGCACTCACTCTTTCTTCTTCCATTATTTGAATTAAGATGCGTTCTCTTCTCCACGCCTTGTCAGCCGTCCTTTCTAAAACTTCCCGCTCTCTTTCTGCCTCTAACCTTTGGCTTGGCTTCCTTAAGTCTCTGTGGTCGTAAAATCCTATCAGTTCGTTTTTATAAGATTCTGCCGCGTCAAATATTTTACTCCGTCCTTCTGAATCCAGGTTTCTAATTCGCTTACGTTCTTGATCTTCCCAAGAACTAAATGGATTCGAGATGATTATCTCTCCATTGGAGCTAGTGATTGATTCAGCTGTATTGTCTCTAGTTGCTTGGCTGATTACTAAGTTTGGTCTTGTAGAGTCTTCTAGGAGCCGTAGAGCAGCTAAATTTGATTCTTCTCGCCCTAAATCTGGAATGTATTGGGTGCGATCAGAAGCTTGATACTTACTTATTGAATCTGACATCAACTCTTACCTCATGTGCGGCTATGAGTCGAATCTAGAGCAATCTTGTAGCCAGGTTGTGACTATTTAGTTCTCAGTCTTGCTCTCAGCGCTTGAACCTACAAGAGCAAGCCCATCGCTAAATGAGCGAGCGTGTTCGAATGTAGTTTTAAAAGCGTACTGACCACTCTTGTTGATGTAGCCGTATGGGCCACCTTTGACCTCTTGGACAAGACCCATGCCGCTGTGGAAAGGTGCTGCATCATAAAATCTAAAGGCAGTATTGTTCCATATACCGTCGCCTTCTTCTGGCTTGCCACCTCGGTAGTCCATCTTGCCACCATTGTCGTCTGAGTAAGCGACAAAGTAGTTCTCAGATACGGGGAAAATATAGTCGTAAAACCCTTGAAATGCCTTGGCTGAAAACTGCTGGTCTATACTAAATTTATCCTTTACCTGACTGATTGATTTTGCTTCGCTAAGCCCCGGTGAAGCAAAGGGACTAAGCGGTCTGATTAAATTGTCAGCACCATTTTTAGTATCACTATTAGTCTTTACCCAGAGTAGTGGCTTGAGGTTCTTTAAGGTAATACCGTGAATCTGTTTTGTAAAAGAAAGATGGCCGGATTGGTCAAGGGTGTCGAGTGTCTGGTCTGGGTTTTGACCTGATAAGCCATCTCCTAGAGCTGCTACAACTTTTCCGCTATCAGCATTGTAGACAACATCATATTTAGCTGGTATGACCATATTGCCGTTACCATTGATGGCGCCAGCGTGACCCTGGTATTTGACTATGGCTAATCCCTGCACAAAGGGCTGAGCTTCATCATAGGTCTCAGTAAAGACTTGTTTGCCACTCCTATCGATGTACACCCAACGCGCCGAATCTTTAGAAGCTTTGCTATCTTTGTCATTCTTGCTGGCATTGTCATTCTTGCCGGAATAACCTCCCTTTGCTAGCTTTACAGGAGCAAGACCTTGACTAAAAGCTTTGGCCGCGTCAAATGCAGGTTTGATCACAATTTTTCCGTTCTTATCTATATAACCCCATTTTTCATCGGCACCATAGCCGATACTATATGCGGCTAGGCCTTCGCTATATGGAGAAATATGAGTGCAAGCCAGAGTAAAAGCAAGTGCACCGTTTTTGTCGAGACAACCCCACTTACCGCTATATTTGACCGGCGCCAAGCCTTCTTTAAAATCACCAACAGAGATTGGCTTTTCTGTCACCTTGTCAAGGTCAATAACGATGTGTCCGCTCGTGTCGATAAATCCATTGGGTTTGCTAGGTGGGGTGCAACCCGTGCAGCTCAAGGTGACAAGAGAAAGCACACTAAATACTGCCAAATACCACTTTTGCATTCTTACTCCCAGGTTCTCGGATATTTTAACTTACTTATTTTCTTCCACCTATGAGCTTTTTGATTCCTGCTATCCAGGTGTGAACGTCAGGCTTTTGCTTATCGGCATAAGCACTGCGGGGAAGAGTCTTCCAGCAGCGGGTGTCAACTTGATGCTCTTCTGTGGTTGGAGTTTTGTCGCGTAAGTGCTGCACATCTTTTTGCAGGTGTACAAGATCTTGGTAGCGCCTAGCCGGGTCTGCCTGCAGGCACTTCTTCAAAATACGCTCCAGCTCTCCGTTAGCGAGGTCAGGCCTGGCTTCAGAGAGTGGAACTAGTTTGTCGGCTGCTTTATTGTTGAAGACTTCGATAACCGAATTGCCATCAAAAGGCAAGCGACCTGCCACCATCTCATAAAGAACGATACCAAAGTTGTAAACGTCTGATCGTTTGTCGACTTTGTTTTCTTCCGCCTGCTCCGGGCTCATGTAGTGAGCAATAGCTCCCTCTGTAAGCAAGGTTCTCGCATGTAGATGGGGCGCTCTAGGATGAACAACTGAGTCGAGATCGATAAGCTTCATTTTCGACAACCGCTCGCCGTCTAGCACCATAATATCTGAAGGTTTAAAGCTCGCGTGAATGATACCGACATCGTGTAAGTGGATCAGGGCGTCGAGTAGCTGTAGGCTGAGATCGAGCACCTTGTCGAGCGGTATGCTGTGAAAGTCTCTCAGTATCTTCTTTAGTGTGCAGCCGTCGAGCAGGTCCATTACAAGAAAACCCTCGCCCTCTTCGCTTTCACCAAAATCATGCACTTTAACAAAGCAAGGGTGATCGACGTCCATAAGCGCTAGCCCTTCTTGGGCCAGCATTTCCTGGCCTATGGCCGTGCTACTGTGCGCCCGCAGAAGCTTGATTGCCACCATGGTATTGCCCGGATAGACTTTTGCTGAATAGACCCTGGCTGATGAGCCCGAGCCTACCATCTTTTGAATCAGATACTTTCCGGCGATGCGTTTGTTCAGGTGCGGTGGAGCGCACCCCTCATCGTTTAAGTCTTGCGGCTCATAAGGATCAAACATACTCACCCAGCTAACCTCAATTCTCTAACTTGTACTCGCTAATTTCTACACGCTAACTTTTTCAAGGTAACTTCTACTCTTTAGCCGCGCACTGCCGCCTCGATCTTGGCTACATCAATTTTACCCATATCCATCATCACTTCGAAGGCGCGCTTGGCCACATCACCGCCTTGGGCCATGGCCTCAATCAAGACGCGAGGAGTTATCTGCCATGACAGCCCCCATTTATCTTTGCACCAACCGCAAGCGCTCTCAGATCCACCGTTGCCAACAATAGCGTTCCAATAGCGGTCAGTCTCTTCTTGATCATCTGTAGAAATTTGAAAAGAAAAGGCCTCGTCGTGCTTGAATACGTCTCCGCCGTTGAGGCCAATGCATGGCACGCCGCAGACCGTGAACTCCACTGTGAGCACGTCACCTCCCTTACCGCCCGGATAATCAGAAGGTGCCCGGTGCACTGCCCCGACCTTGCTATCTGGAAATGTTTGGGAGTAGAACTGAGCAGCTTCTTCAGCGTCGTGGTTGTACCACAGACAAATAGTATTCTTGTTCACCGATGTTCCTCCAGGGAATCTCTTGGCATGGTCGATACAATAGATTATTTGGCACTGCCATAACATTAGAGAGATTCTTGTGCTCTATCTGGACTGTTAAATGCTTTTGGCGTCAGTTATAACTCCGTAAGTTTAGCAATCTAGATTGTATTCATGCAAAGGCAAGTTTCTCAGGAGCAATTTCATGAACGAATTAGAGCAATTCCGGGCAGCACGGTTTTGAGTCTTCATCTGCTTCTGCTCGCAATGATGGTTTTGAACAGGCGCAGTAATTTTTTGAACTCCGCCTTCGGTCATTCAAAGTGAGTGTTTTGAATCTTAGTAATGTCCCCGTAACTTTTGCTCTCTATTATGCAGCTACAGGCAATTTGGGTCCAAGTTGTTGTCGAATATCTACCCCTGGAGGCAATTCACATGTCACGTCAGCGTTCCGAACGGCATAGTTCAAGCAGAGTTGAACAAGATGAAAGAGCCGTGACTAAATGGCTAAATAATATGGAAGCGAGTCTTGCTAATCCCAGAACTCAGTTTTCAATAACTGATTTTTCGCCCAGAGAAATTCGTGCTATCAATTCATACGTAGAGAGCCATCAGCGAAGTCTCGGCCGCTACGAACAATTCCTGCCCCCAATGCAAATTGAAGACAGCAGAAGACGCCCTTCTTGCTAATTTAGCGCTAACTCTATGAAGGCATCTCAAGATACTGCTTGAGCACTTTGTAGATACTCTTTCGCAGAGCTTCTTCATTTGAGGGTCTGGCTGCTAAAGCTTCGAGATCTGGCGCGATCTGCTTTCTTGGGCCAGGGTACAAAATCGCAGCGTATTGAATCTCACGAAAACCATCGGGTGTTTTGCTCTGTTCCATTCCGTGCAGCAGTTCTTCAACGTCTTCTTTCATTGGCTCGATAGCTCTGCCAGTAGAAACTGCGTATTTTGAATCGAACAATAACACCACCGGTGGTTTATCTGGCGTATAGATGGCGACGGCGAGAGCCGGTGGAAGCTCTTGTGCACCTGCGGCTGTTGGGTTCTTTTTAGTGGCTGTCTTCCAGGGAAAAATGCTGACTACTTTATTGGTGCGCGGGCAAGACAGCTTTAATCCAGCCTCACCCTCACTCATAACTGGAATGAAGAGTCCCTGATTGTCTCGTTTGATCCATGGGTGGCTGATACATTTATAGCCTAGTTCAATACAGACTTGAAGCAATACGCTAATCACCGTGAGGTTGACCCAGCGCACATAGATATAAGGAAAAGAGCTCAGTGGTTTTGCCAGTGCTGGTTCTTCAAGTCTTATCGTTGACAGCTTATATAGTGAGAGATAGCCTTCAAAAATGGCGCGGTAGGCCTCATTCTTCAAAAGAACCATAGTCACTCGACCAGCTGATTCAAATGGTCGTCGTACTTCTCGCAAAAACTGCGCTCGGGTGGAAGCCAAACGAAATTCAGTTAAAAGTGTTTCCAATTCTATTGCCAGCGGATGCTTTGGCTGTTGTGCTTCCATTCTCGTTTGCAGTCGCAGCATCTGACTTTGCAAGGCTTGAACATAAGCCTTTACAAGCCGGTTTTCGTATGTCTCAAATGAGCGTTCAACAGTGACGTCATACATCTGCTTCAGTGCGCCACTGGGAAAAAGATTTCCTGCCATGGCAATGGCCTGGGGCAATTTTGAAATGTCCGGCTTGCGGGTTTGGTTTGCCTTTTTAAGTTCATTTCGTGGCACCAATACTTGGTGGCACTCTCGTTGAATAATCGGTAACAGCTGCAGAATTCCCAGTTTGTCTTTTGTGCCATTGACCGCCCGGCTCAAGCGAGCAAATTCCTTTTCTATAGTCGGTTCGGTTGGCAGCTTTAGGTTTACCCCTATGAGCCCACCACATTCTTGTAGTTCTGCTGCGATAAAGTTTGGTAGCCTTTCGGAGAGATCAAAAACAATGTACTGCAAATCATTTTCGCTAAAAAACTGCGGCATCACCGCTATTGTTCTGATTTCGTTGATCTCTCCACAAACAAGAGCAAGTTCGTAGTGACCAGGCGGGAGGGGCGGCCACTCTGAATAGGCGAATATTGAAGCCTCATCTAGCTTCAGTGGCAGTGGCTTTTTATCTAGCGTTAACGTGAGAAGTGGTCGCAGCTCTTTGGGGACGTTAATACCAATTCCGCAGCGCTGCCCTTCGACTGGATGCTCAAGGAGCTTTCCCGGCTCGCTGAAGAAGCTGAGTCTAGAAGAAGGAGACGATTCCATAAGTTTGGTAACCATAATTGAGTTGCTGAATCTTACTATGGCTCCGCGGGAACCGGTTTGCGGTTACATCATTCATTCTCTGAAGCATGACACCAAGTCTGATATCAGTGCCTTTGATTCGTGGCAGAATCTTTTGAATTATTTGATCGTCAACGGCTTCTTCCCAGGGCATGCCGATGCGCACTGCTTCGTCAACGTATCGATTAATTTCGTCAATAATACGAATTGAAAATGGCGAGACATCGGCCACTGCATCCCATATGGCCATTAGCACTTGACGCAGTTCGGGCCGTTCAATACGAGAGGCTATTTCTTCTCTCAAGTGGGTCACTTCAATTACTTGAGCACGGTCATAGATCTTGTCGGCAAAGCCCTGGGTGGTTTCATCGACGTTTACCGTGCCGATAAAGAAGAGGTTGGGGGTTAAGTCGACTACGTCGGGCCCGAACATGGTTACTTGGGCTTTGCCGAAACTTGTGAGAACTTCCATGCCAGACAAGAATTTAGCAAAGTAATATTCGACCCTGGCTAAATTCATTTCGTCGAGAACAAGATGGAAGGGCTGCGGCTCTTTACCGACATTGACAGCAGATTCGTATGCCCGTGCGGCTTGACGGAGAAAGAGGCTGAAGTCAGTATCGTAGTACTGTTTGCTCAGTGGATTGTAGTAGCCCAAGAGATCTTCATTGGTGGTCCAGTTGGGGGCAACCGCCACCAGCCGGTACTGGGCGTCGACGGCGTTGGCGTACATACGGGTCAGCAGTGTCTTACCGCTACCGCTTCCACCGCAGAGAATGACAAATCGGCGGGTTTTCAAAGAGAGGTGGTAGCGTCTCAAGAGGTCAGAGCTATAAACAGCGCCCGAGGCGTCGATAGCTCGGCGAATCGACTCAAAATCAGGTTCTATGTAGGAATCCATGGGTTTTCATGCGCGGTCGAAGGGGCTATTAACATGCCCTAAAGGGCGCCTTTAGGATATCACGCTAGAGGTGTCAAGAGATGGGGTTCAAAAAGAGGTGCCGGATAAGGTTTGGAGCAGGCGTTTTTTCAATTGCTCTAACACTGAGCTACAAAGAATTTGTTGCCAAACTCTTCGACAGGAATTAAACCTGTGACCTATTGACCATTGATAACCTGAATCCTTCGACCCGGCTTCTCGATTATATCTCGCCTCTGATGAACTGCGAAATTATTTCTGGCGTATTGGTGTCGAAGCCAACCACGTTGAGCATGCGGTTGTCGGTGCAATCGGCCAATGATACCTTGTTAGCCGCCATCGCAACGGTAACAAGTTTGGCCTCGATGCCCATAACTTGACGATAGCTATCTAGTGCCTGCACCGGATGTTCGTTGCCATACCAGGTTTCAGAGTCGGTATAGATGACGAAAACATCAACAGGAACCTTATTTTCGCGCGCCCATTTAATTGGAACCGAACAATCGGTGCCACCGCCACCAGTGCGAGCTAGAAGGCTAACCACATCATCAAGCCTTTGGTTGGCACTTAGGGCAAGATGATAGGGCGAGACATCGAATGCCACGAATGTTGGATTTTCTTCAACCTTGGCTGTGGCCAAAGCCATGGCACCGCAGGCTTCGCGAGCTGTTAGGCCAGCGATACCATTGACGTTCATGCCAGCCATAGAGCCAGACACGTCAAGACCAAGGCATAGTCTCTTGCCACTGGGAGTGATTGATTTGAAGGCGCTATAGAAACTATCATTCAAGGCATCAACAATCACCGGGCTTGGTACCCAGCTTCCTGAGCCACGCACCCCGTGACCACTGCGATAAACCACAAGCGCAGCCAGCAGTTTGAGCGGGTGCAATAGTGATTTTTCTAAAGCGGCTTTGTCGCCCAGCCTATCAGAGACAAGCTTGAGAGTGTCAGGATTTTGCACCGTGAGAACGCCAGCCTTAGATAGATTACCAACGTTGCGTACCAGCCACTCAAGGCCGGCATGCTCTGTCAGGTTCTTGTAGACTGCTGGGCCGCGCAGTTCTGCTGGTACCAGTTCTATTGGCACACGATTTTGATCGACAATAATTGCTGCGGCAGCATCGTCGAGCCCTTCTTCACGCAATTTTTGGAATGCAAGAATAGTTGGGTTTTCAATTCCTTCGACAGAACCATTAATGGCAAATTTGAAAAGCAAATTGCGGGCGCTATCGTCGGCTTTAGCATGCGATAGTCGCAGCAAGTCACGGTGGCACCAGCCATTGCGTTGCTGATATTTAGTTAGCTGCAATGCCAGTCTGTCTAGCGGCATACTTGTATACCAGTTAGCGACAGCACGCCTTAAGCCACGGCCCCAACCGCGAAATGATTGGGCGTATTCAACGAAAGTAAATAGATGAGTGGCTGTGCGCGCCACCAATGGCAGGGCTGCCAGTGCGGCAGCTTTGCCTTCATCATTGGCGTGGCCTGCCACCATGGCCAAGGCAAAAAGGCAAGCGTCATTCTTAGCTGAACGGCCTGACTTAGAAATCGCTACGATTTCATCTACTACTTTTAATGGCTCAGCCAGAAGTAGTCGCATAACCGCCTGGGCATTGTCGACAGTGAGTTTGGCTTCGCCCACATAATAGGTGCCGCCCTCGCTGCCGAGCACGAGAAAACGTCGCAGCATCGTCCAGTCGTCTACAGCAAAGCTAAGACCACCGGCGTTGTTGGGCACCAAATTAGCTGTCGCATTGACTGGAGCCTTCTTGTTGCGTGTAAAAAAGTGCAGATTTAGTTTCGGCATAGAAATTCACCCACATGCTGGGTGCCACCTGAATATAAGGGCAAGATTTCTATATTAGCCGCAGTTCATAAACTTGGCAAGAGTGTTTTGCTCTGGGTAAAGAAATGTCGTTTTTGGAAAGCAAGAGAGCCCAGCTCAAGACTTGCCTGAACTGAGCTTTCTTTCCGAGTCGACCGAGTGAAATCTAGGTGCTATGCCAGTACTGGAACTAGTTCGCTCACTTGAAACTGCTCTTCTTCAGTTGAGCCTTTTAGTGCACCAGTTGTAGCCTTGCCACCAGATACTGCCATTAGCACTTGGTCAAAGTAGCCAGTGCCGACTTCGCGCTGGTGTCTTACTGCTGTGTAGCCCAGGTCTTCGCTGGCAAACTCTTGCTCTTGCAGTTCTACATAGGCAGACATGCCTTTGCGAGCAAATGCGTGGGCTAGTTTGAAGGCACTCATATTGGTGGCATGCCAGCCAGCAAGGGTGATGAATTGGAAGACATAACCAAGGGCACCCAACTGTTCGTTGAACGAAGCAATAGTTTTGTCATCGAGATGATTTTTCCAGTTGAATGATGGTGAACAGTTGTAGGCTAGAAGCTTACCGGGGAAGTGTGCGTGAATGGCTTCTGCAAATTGTTTTGCTTCTTCCAAATCTGGTTTTGAAGTTTCATACCAGAGCACATCGGCGTAAGGTGCATAGGCTAGGCCGCGAGCGATTACTGGCTCGATGCCGTCTTCTACTTCAAAGTAACCTTCTACTGTGCGCTCGCCTTTGATAAAGCGAAGATCGGCTGGGTCAATGTCTGAAGTCATTAGTGTGGCGCCGAGGGCATCGGTGCGAGCAACTATGATGGTTGGAACATCCAGTACATCTGAAGCCAGGCGAGCTGCTGTTAGTGTGCGGATAAATTGAGCAGTCGGCACTAAAACTTTGCCGCCGAGGTGGCCGCACTTTTTCTCAGAAGCTAATTGATCTTCAAAGTGAACGCCGCTTGCGCCTGCTTCAATCATGCTCTTCATTAGCTCAAAGGCGTGCACTGGGCCGCCAAAGCCAGCTTCGGCATCGGCCATGATTGGTACATACCAATCAATTTCATTCTTGCCTTCGCTAACATCAATTTGGTCGGCGCGCATCAGAGCGTTGTTCAAGCGTTTCACTAACTCTGGTGCGCTGTTTGAAGGATAGAGACTTTGATCAGGATAAGTCTGCTTTGAAGAATTGGCATCGGCAGCCACTTGCCAGCCGCTGAGGTAAATCGATTTGAGACCAGCACGTACCATTTGTACTGCTTGTGAGCCGTTCATCGCACCCAGAGCTACGGTGTAGGGCTCAGTGTTTAGAGTCTGCCAAAAACGCTCGGCGCCTACTTTAGCAAGCGTATGTTCTACTTTGATTGAGGTTCTCAGACGTACTACTTCAGCTGCTGTATAGTCTCTTTTGATGCCACGCCATCTTGTGTCTTTTGCCCATTTTTGATTTAGTTCTTCGACCTGTTGGGCAAAGCTTTGGCTGGCGCGAGAAGTAGGGCTCGAACTAGGGCTAGAAGTAGATTGCATAGGGCTGGTCCTCAGAGTAGGTGCGGGTTTTAGATGTAGTTGTAGGCGGGGATGGTCAAGAAATCGACGAATCGATCAGTAAGAATGATTTGGTCTAGAATCTCAGCGGCGTCAGCGAAGCGTCTGCCGTCAACTTTCGTTAGTTGATTCTCGCTTAGCTTTTGTAAGGCTTCATCCCGCAGTTCTTTGTAGAGGTCGGCGGTGATAGTTTCGCCTTCATCGGTTTTGGCAGCACTGCGAATGTATTGCCAAATTTGGGCTCGGGAAATTTCTGCAGTGGCTGCATCTTCCATGAGGTTGTGAATTGCTGCGGCTCCCACTCCACTCAACCAAGATTCTATGTATTGCAAGGCTACGTCTATGTTTGCTGCAACTCCTGCTTTAGTGATTTTGCCGCCAGCAATAGTGGTATCGAGCAGGTCTGAAGCGGCTACTTTTAGATCGCTGTGGAGAATATCTACCTGGTTGGGGTTTGTGCCAAGGGTTTCGTCGAAGACTGCTTTGGCCACAGGTACTAGATCTGGGTGGGCCACCCAGGTGCCATCAAAGCCCAGTGATGCTTCGCGATTTTTGTCTTCGCGCACTTTAGCGAAAGCAATTTCATTGATTTTGCTGTCTTTGCGGCTAGGAATAAATGCAGCCATGCCGCCAATGGCGTGGGCCCCGCGTTTGTGACAGGTCGCGACCAGTAGCTTTGCATAAGCACTCATGAAAGGCACTGCCATAGTCACTTGAGCGCGGTCAGGCAGGGCGGGGCGATCAGCTCTGCTGCTGAATTTTTTGATCATGCTGAAGATGTAGTCCCAGCGGCCGGCATTGAGAGCGACGATGTGCTCTTTTAGTTCAAAGAGAATTTCTTCCATTTCAAAGGCGGCAAGAATGGTTTCAATTAGCACTGTGGCTTTGATTGTGCCTCGGGGAACGCTAAGGCGATCTTGGGCAAAGTGGAAGACCTGGTTCCACAGTCTGGCTTCGAGGTGGCTTTCTAGTTTGGGTAGATAGAAGTAAGGCGCAGTGCCGCGCTCTACCAACTGGCAATGATTGTGAAAGAAGTAGAGGCCAAAATCGAACAAGCTAGCCGAAATTGGTTCACCGTCTACTAAATAATGCTTCTCTGTTAGGTGCCAGCCCCGTGGTCGAACCACTAGGGTTGCTAGTTCGCTTTGTTCTTTTAGAGTGTAGGCTTTGCCTTCGGGGCTCGTGAATGACAGCGTTCCTCTCACTGCGTCCATACAATTGATTTGGCCATCAATAATGTTTTGCCAGGTTGGAGCCAGCGAGTCTTCGAAGTCAGCCATGAATACTTTGGCGCCTGAGTTTAAGGCGTTGATCATCATCTTGCGCTCAACTGGGCCGGTGATTTCAACTCTTCGGTCGGCTAGATCAGCAGGAACTGGAGCGACTTGCCAATCGCTTTTGCGCACATCAACAGTTTGGGGCAAGAAGTCTGGGGTTTCGCCCTTGTTAATGGCCAGTTGGCGCTCTTGGCGTGCTTCTAGTAGCTTCTTAATGGCCGGGTTGAAGGCGTGGTGGAGGGCTTGAAGAAAGTCTTTCGCTCGCTCTGTCAGAACACGCTCGCTGTCTTGGTTGCTTGCGCTGACTTCTTGGTCTAGTTCTTTTTCTAGCTTACTAAGTGCATTGTTGTCGCTGCTGCATTGATTGGCCATTTGTTTGTTCCTATCACGTCTCTTAAGAGCGATTGCTGAATCTTGTTGCTTGCTATCTATATATTGATATATTGATTGACTAAAATCAAGTCATCAATATGTTAATCTCGACTTTTGCAGACAAAATAGATCATTTCGGCGAATGAGTTGATATATTGAATAAGTTGAGTCAATACATCTAAACCCGGAGAGATTGTTGGTGGTTAACGTTACCGTTTCTACCCTAGGTAGGCCAAAATTGGAAAAAGTAAACAGTGGACTAGACGGCGTTGTCGTCGCTGAGACAGTGGTTTCAGAAGTTGATGGAAAATTGGGACGCCTAATCATTAAAGGTGTTGATGCTGAGACTCTTGGTTTCACCTCTACGTTTGAAGAGACTTGCAGTTTGCTATGGCAGGGGCTAGTGCCCGAGACAATGGACCTGGCTGAGATGAAACAAGCTTTTTACCAGGGCCGCTGTGATGCCTTTCAATTGGCCCAAGAGAATCTCAATCTATTTAAGAGAAGTGAGCCAATGGAAGTGCTGCGCACAACCACAAGTTTGCTCAGCGGCGGAACTGAGAAAGCACTCGCTGCCTATATAAAGATTGCAGCAGCTGTCGGTTTCTTCGCAGCTACCTGGTCAAGGGTACAAAAGGGCTTGGAGCCTTTGGCCCCAGATGCCAACCTCAGCCAGGCTGGCGACTTGTTGCGCATGCTGACCGATAAAATGCCTACAGCTGAAGAAATTGCAGCGCTAGATACTTACCTCACAACAGTATCTGACCACGGCATGAATGCTTCTACTTTTACTGCTCGCGTGGTTGCCTCAACTGAATCTGACAATGTCAGCTGTGTTGTTGCTGCAATTGGTGCCTTAAAAGGACCACTTCATGGCGGCGCTCCTGGTCCGGTTTTGGAGATGCTCAATGAGATTGGCTCGCCTGATAAGGCCGAAGCTTGGCTCGTTAATGAATTAGATCATGGCAAACGCATTATGGGTATGGGGCACCGCATTTATCAGGTGCGCGATCCCCGGGCGGCAATTTTTGAAAAGGCAATTAGTCTGCTTGAAGAGCAGAATCATTCAGGCAGTGAGCGTCTGCTTTTGGCTCGGGCTGTTGAACGCAACGCTGAGCGCATATTGGCTGAGCGTCATCCAGAAAAGCCGCTTAAAGCGAACGTTGAATTTTATACCGCGGTCTTGCTTGATACATTGAAGATTCATCACCTCTCCTTCTCTTCAATGTTCGCTGCCGGGAGAGTGGGCGGTTGGTTGGCGCATATTGCTGAACAGCGTGCACTCGGACGTTTAATCCGTCCTGCTTCCACATATATTGGCAGCCATGGCTGACCCTGAAGATAAGCTCTTGACCGGGGCTCAGGCCGCCGAATTTCTCGGAGTAAAGTCTGCAACTTTGTATGCCTATGCTAGTCGTGGGCAAATTGTTAGCATGCCTTCGGAGAATGCCCGTGAGCGTTCATACAGGCTCAGTGATCTGATTAAACTGAGACAGTCTTCTCGTGGTTTTAAAAATGCCAAGGATGCTGAACCAGTTTGGACTGGGCCTGTAGTAAAGTCATCAATTACTGAGATTCGCGAGGATGGCCATCGCTATCGCGGCCAGAGCGCCATTGATTTAGCTCGGGCCGAAACTCCTTTTGGCAAAGTTGCTGAGTTATTGTGGGACACTGAAGTGGTTTATGACTCCACCTGGAGGCAAACCAAAGCTCTCAGTATTCCCCGGCCCCTTAGAGCGCTAAGCGCTAGGGACGGCAATTTTCTTGATGTCTTGAAAGTTTTGGTGTCTTGGCTTGAATTGCAAGATCCAATTAGTCGACAGCTTTTATCGAGCGAGATACTAGATACGGCTCGCCGTCTAATTGTCACTATGGCCATTGCTACTGGTATCGGCGAAAATCAGAAATACATTACCGATGGTCCCTTTCCTGTGGCCCAGACTTTATTGGCTGGTTTCAGTGGCAAAACTTCGGCAGAACAAGCTAAAGCAATTAATTGCTGTTTGGTCTTGTGTGCGGACCATGAGCTTAATGCTTCAGCATTAGCCGCTAGGGTCGCAGCTTCCTGTGATGCTTCTCTGTATTCATGTTTGCTCAGCGCCTTAGGTACCTTCAGTGGTGCTTTGCACGGCTCTGCCAGTCGAAGGGCTGAAGAGATAGTAACTAATAGCATGCAGTATAAGAGTATCCAGGCCTGGCTCAAAGACTACCTGCGCAATCATCCAAGTATTCCTGGCTTTGGCACTGAACTGTATGATGGTGGTGACCCCAGAGCAAGATATCTAATCGAAGTAGCTAGCAGTATTTCGCCGAAGAATAAACATTTGCAGCGTCTTTTGGAATTGGTTGAAGCAGTGCGTGAACAGTTGTCGGAAGAGCCCAATTTAGATGTTGGCTTGGCCGCTATTTCTTATGCATTAGCTTTACCAGCAGGCTCGGGCTCGTCAATCTTTGCTATTAGTCGAACTGCTGGCTGGATTGCCCATGCTATTGAACAACGTACTTATGGTGCCATTATTCGGCCGAGAGCTAAATATATCGGTAAGGTGTAAGAGAAAGGTCTAGAAGAAAGAGCTAAAAGAAAGGGTCAAGACGAATCTTGACCCTTTCTCATTTCAATTCAGACTAGCTATTGCTGACCCGTAGTACTAAAAATTAGCACTAATTCTCAGCACTAACTCTCAGCACTAACTCTCAGCACTAATTCTTAGCGCTGATTCCAATCGCCACGACCGCCTGAGCGGTAGTCGCCACCATAGGTAAGACCTGAGGTGATGCCAGTGTTCAATCTATCCATGTCAGCTGTTATACGAACAATATCAGCAGTTGGAATAGTTGCAGTTGGGCTATAAGCGGCTAGTGAAAAGCTTATTCTATCTAGATCGCGACGAAGATTGCGAGCGGCACGGTAAGACAATTTTCCGCTAGCACTGTTTTCGTCAATTTTTCTCTGTAGATCGTTTTTGCGAGTGATTAGCTCTTGCAATGGGTTGCTAGAGCTGCGATCAATTTTTGCACTTAAGCGATCGAGATCAGCGATAATGCGATCAGCTTCTGCCTTATCTAGTGTGCCACCAGATTGACGGAATGCTGCTTCGACAGAAGCAATCCAGGCCAGGCTACCGCTTAGCTTTTGGCCGTCAAAGCGTTTGATTTTACCGCTTGATACGCCTTGATCAATTTTGGCTTTGAGTTCTGTTTGTTTGCGATCAATCTCAGGGTATTGCACAGCAATTGAGGCCGATTTTTCTTTCAGCTCTGTGGTGATGCTCTCTAAGCCTTGTTGCAAGACGTTCAATTCAGAAGAGCTAAGTCTGCCGTCAGCCCGGTAAGAAGCTTCTAGCTGCTCGAGTCGAGTGTAGTCAGCGCGCAAATCTGCAGCTTCAGCTGCGTCTAGGCGACCGTTAGCTGTGGCTTCATCGATTCTCTTAAGTATATAGCTTTGACGCATATCAAAGTCGCGACCGTCTCTATCGCCCATTCCGTCTCTATCATGTGACCAACCGCCTTGATATGGGTTGCCACCAAATCCGGAGCCAACAGAATTATTCAGTGAAACTGAAATGCGCTTGTCTAGGTCTCTCAAGCTAGTTGCAAGAGCAATTGTCTCTTCTAGCTGTAGCCCGTTTGTTCGAGCTAATGTTTCTTGATTGGCAATGCGATTTGATTCTGCTTTTAGTTGCTCGTACTCAGTTCTAGAAACTCGACCAGCGGCTATGCCGTCGTCAATTCTTTTGGCTTGGGCTGCCTGTTGACCATCGATTCCTGGCCAGACTTGGATGTCGTGATTGTTGGCTGTGATACTGCGCTTTAGTTCATCGATTTGCTGGTTGAGGCGATTAGTCTCGTCGAATGTTAGTGTTCCGTCAGCCTTGAAGCTGTTGCGATCACTTAATACTCTATTGTATTGGTTCGTCAGCGACCGGGCTTCATCAATAGTCAGGCGACCAGTTGTGAGATTCTTTGAGATGCGCTGTTTGAGTTCGGCAAGGCTGGCATCAAAGTTGTCTACGCTGGTTGTTACGGAAGCACCAAGGGTGGTGCTTGTGTTGGATGCCAAGCCGAGCATTTGATTTAGCGAAATTTCAACTTTGTTCAACTCTGCATTCAATGTCGCTGTTTCAATGGCGTCAAGTTGACCGCCAACACGGTTGGCGCGGTAGCCGGACTCCATTGACTTGATACGGTCTAGTTGCGACTTCAAGTTTTGAGTGTCTATGGTGCTTAATTTGTTGGCATTGATAGCGTCGATAATTCTGTTTGTAATTTGAGTGTCACGTGCTGCGATTGAATCAGTACTAGCGACGCCTGTTTGTGGAATTAAAAGGGTTCTGAACATATCGGTCCATTGATTAGACCAAGCTGGTTGGGTGGCGGCTACTAGTGAGATCGAAGAGGCGATCAGCGCAGCTTGTACCAAATTTTTTCTTGCAAACATATTTTCTCCTAACTAACCAAATTGTCTGCATTCGCAGCGGTTATAGTTCTAGCTACATTCCGAAGACACCTACAGACGTTAGAGTTTACAACGCTGTTTCTCTCGTCAGTCGATAACAACCAATTGACTTAATCAAGGACTATTTCTAGCTCTCGAATGTTCCTGGGTAGAGGTGATTGAAAAGTTTCCTGCAAGACGTGCAAGGGAAACCTTCGGCGAAAGAATTGTGCCGCCCTTATCTAGTGGGTGCTATGGACTATAGCCTTATGAGGTAAGGCTTTATGCCCACTTGTCGTCGTAGTATTGTGGCTGCTTGCGGTGTGGTGTGATGTGTGCTGTGAAGTTACTGGCACCTTGTGTGAATGAGCTGAGGCAGCTGTGGTTTTCCTGTCTTCAATAGGAATAAATACTCGCTTCGGTTGATCATCGGCCAACGTCGAAAACAAAAGACAACCACCGGCTAAAACTACTGCTGTCAGTAAAACGTAGAAGAAACTATTGAACTCAAAATTGGTTCGATTAGTAGAGTAATTTGAGTCGAACATGCTTCCGCTGAAGAGGTCAAAGAAGGACCATTCTTCCGAAGAATGATTGATTAGAATGATACCGATTACTATGACCACGATTAGAACTAAAAATGGGTCCATGGTGCCAACTATTGCCTCTACTAAGAATCTTACGATTCTATAGACTTTCGCTTGACAACTTGTGCTTCTTAACTCCGGTTTAAGCTTTCCAAGCGGTATCGTATGCAGCGGCAAATCCAACACCATCAAAAAAGGAAAGGTTGCCCGAAACCTTTCCTTTTTCTTTTGCTCTTTCCTAACTTGTGTGTGGTGTGTTGGGAGGAGCGATATTTATTCTAGAGATATTGCACTTCTAATTACCAGTCTATAGCTAACTTGCCCCCTTGCCTTTGGTGTCAAACTCCGAAGATTTCGGTTTCGGCGGCAGCGAGAGCTGATTTGCCTCAACCACGGGGGTAATTCGGTTCGCGCCATGCTTATCGGTCCAATGGTCCAAAGTAAGCTTGCCCGAGACGGTCACCTGATTACCCTTGGTCAAATACTTGGAAGCAAGTTCCGCTAACTTACCCCAGGTCTCGACCCTGTAAAAGTCTGCAGGGACAGTATTTTCCTTGTTTGGACTACTACCATCAGATCTGTCAGACTTATCACTATCCGTATTTTTGGCTCCTGATTTGTTTGAGCCATTTACTGCTACAACCAAGGTTGTTTTTATTCTGCCGCTCGAGAATTGAATTTGTTCAGGAGCTTTTACCAGGTTCCCCACCAGTGATACATTGGCAAGACTCATAAATCACCTCCGCTAGTTTCTAGCTTTCGTTAACAACTTGGGTGGGGGAGATTCGAAAATAATACCAACCATACAAACGTATGTCAACATAATTTCGTCTGGTATCTTGAAAGTTTTTGGTGTTCTCAAGTGTCGATAAGCAAGATAAAGTCCTGTTGCGGCAATTGGCGCATTTACAATAAAAAGGGTGAATCCGAGGGAACATAGTTAGAGGTTTGCAGGAGACCTGTGGTGACCGATTCGACCGATCCTTGGTTTAAGCGCTATAGATGGCTACAGATGCTTGGTACTGGCGGCATGGGTGTTATCTACTTGGCCGAGGATTCTGCTGCCGGTAATTCCTCCTGCGTTGTTAAACAGCTCAATAGTAAATACGCTGACCCCGAAGAGCGTTCTGAAGCGGTGCGGCTGTTCAAACGCGAAGCTTCTCTTTTGAAAAGCCTGAATCACCCTGGTGTGGTGCGATTTTTCGATAGCTATTCAACCGAGGATGGCAAGCACTATCTAGTCATGGACTATGTGCGCGGTAGTTCTCTTGAGTCTGTCATCAACGACTTTGGCGCTTTTAACGACGATGACACAGTCAAGGTTGGCATTCAAATTTGCGAAGTCTTGGAATATTTGCACGACCAAGAGCCGCCAATCATTTATCGAGATCTTAAACCCAGTAATTTGATGCTGACACCTGAAGGTCAGATTGTCTTTATTGACTTTGGTATCGCCCGAACCTTTATGCCAAAAGAATCGGCCACTAGAGTTGTTACGGCTGGCTATTCTCCTCCCGAGCAATATTTTGGTAAACCTGAGACTAGAAGCGATCTCTACGCCCTTGGTGCCACCATAGGGCACCTGCTCACTGGGGTGAGGCCTAAACCGCTTACTGCCAGTCAGCCCAGTCAACACAGAGCTGATGTGCATCCTAATCTAGATATGTTGGTGAAGCAGCTTACTTCGCACAGCCCTGAAGATAGGCCAGCAACGGCAAGGCACGTGCGCCATACTCTTTATCGGATCTACCAGGAGATGCACGCCGAGTTTGAGATTCCTGATGAAGTCTTCTTGCAGCGCTCCAACACCACAAAAGAAGAACAGTTTATCTCGCAGAAAATCATGAAGTCAGGTATGGCTGCAGCTGCCAGCGCTCTTCGCCAAGAGCAAGATAACGAACGTAAGAGACAATCGGCCTCTGTTAACTCAGGACGGGCGAGCTTCGACCGTCTTCGGGCCTTTGGTAGTCGCGACCCTAACCCTTCTTCCACCCGCAATCCCAAGATTTCGGCCTCGCAAAAGAATACTGCTCAGAAGCCCAAGACCGGTTCACAGAGAAGTGCCTCTCAGTCTAATCAGCGAATATCAGCCAGCGATAATCAGCAAGTCTCGCGTCCACAAATGAAGTCTGTGCGAGATTTAAAACCTGAGCGCAAGGGCTTTTTGGCTAAGATCATGAGTTGGTTTAAGAGATGAGAGGCTTGCGGCCGCTATTGAGCCTGGCTCTTATTGTTGGCTGCACTAGTGCTTTTTGTAATGTTTTTGGTAATGCTTGTTTTGCCAGTGATTGGCAGTCTTTCTCTGATCCAGCGCACGAATTTACGATTGATATGCCTGCGCCTGTCATTACCTCAACTAAAAGTTCTCAATTGCCTCAATATGAATCAAAAGATGGAGAGTGCAGTTACACAGTCAGTGTCAACCAGCGCTCTAAGTTAAGTGAGGACGAAGAGCTAGAAGTCTTTGCCCGTGAGTTTGCTGAAACTTTTGAACGCAGCATGAAGAAGTCTGGCTATCCTACGGTGCGTTCAGTTGAGGAGAAAGTAGCTGGTGCAAATTGGCGCGGCAAGCTCTATCAATTTGATAAACCTGATGGCTCGAAAACCACTATACAAGTATGTGTTGAAGACAAGCACAACATCATTCTGTATGTCTTTGGCGGCGCCTTAGAGCAGCCAAAGACAGTTCGTTTCTTGAATTCACTTAAAGTGCACTAGCTAAAGTTCTATCTTCACTGGTCAATATATTGGCTGCTGCTGCTGCTGCCGATATTATTTGTCCAGGCCAGCGCTTAGCAAGATGCGCTCTACCAGTTGATCGTAAGAGATACCAGCTACTTCAGCCATGGCTGGCAAGTCTGAGGTATCAGTCATTCCTGGCAGTGTATTCACTTCTAATATGTATAGCTTGCCGTCATGACCAGCAATCATGTCTACGCGAGCGTAGCCACTGCAGTTAAGGGCTCGGAAAGTTTTCTTGGCTAACTCTTGAGCCTCGGCAGTGCGGGCTTCTGATAGTTCGGCTGGCAAGACAAATTCGGTCATGCCTTTGGTGTATTTTGCTTCGTAGTCATAGAAGCCAGCCTTACTCTTTGGTCTAAGTTCTAAAATCGGCAGGGCAACCAGTTGTGTGCCTGTGTGAGCTAATACGGCTGAGCCATTGCTATGGCTGTGGCTGCCGATACCAGCGCTTGCTGAGACATGGCTTTCTTCTAAAACGCCAATGGTAATCTCTTGCCCACTAACAAAACCTTCGACAATGGCTCCACCAAATTCTCTTAGAGTATCTTTGACGCAGCCAGCCAGTTCGCTGGCCTCTTCGATTTTAAATACCCCAACAGAGGAGCCTTCGTTTAATGGCTTCACCATCACTGGTGGTGCTGGCAAAGTTTTGATGAACTGATCAAAGTTATCACTTTCGTGCTCTTCGATAACATAGCTAGTGGGGAAAGGCAGACCCTGAGCACTTAACACACGCTTGGTCAGGGGCTTGTTCATGGCTAGAGCTGAGGAGAGCACTCCAGAGCCTGTGTAAGGCAGTTTCATTAGCTCTAGTAAGCCTTGCACTGTGCCATCTTCGCCGTATTTGCCATGGAGGCAAAGAAAGGCGATTTCAACAGCGTTCTCTTTCAAGTCTTCAGTGAGGTTTTCGCTGACATCAATTAGAACAGTATTTTTGTAGCCCAGTCTCAGTAAGGCGTTGTAGCAATTCTTGCCTGAGCGCAGGGAGACTTCGCGTTCGTTGGAGAGGCCACCGTAAAGTACGCCTACCACGGTTTCTTTTGCAATTTTCGGGGCTATCTTCACTGTTTATTCTCCACTGCTGTCTTTTTATGCCAGACGCTTAGTTGCTCGTCTGTGAATGTACCCATGGTCTTCCATTCGGGTACTAAATCCAACTTAAATTTGTCGTGTACGCGCTCTTGCATGCGCTGCATCAGTGTTATCACTTCGTCAGAGGTGGCACCACCTAAATTGACGACGAAGTTAGCATGAATAGAAGAAACCGCGGCATTGCCTACTTTTAAATCTTTTACCCCAGCTTGGTCGAGCAAGAAGCCTGCGGCCTTGTCAGGAAGAGGATTCTTAAAAGTACTGCCAGCATTAGGAAAACCTAGTGGCTGAGTTCTAAAGCGATAGTCTTCGTTGTGTTTTGTGCGCTTTTCAATTTCTTCAGGCACATCAGATGGCATCTTGAATTTGGCTGAAAGTACCACATGGCGCGCTGGGTCTAGGGCGCAACGGCGATACTGAAAAGCCATGGCATCGCTGCGCATTTCAGTTACTGCACCAGTGAAGCTATCTAAAACCATGGCACTATCAAAGATGGCTGAAATAGAGCTGCCGTGAGCACCGGCATTCATAATTACAGCACCTCCCACGGTGCCAGGAATACCAACAGCAAATTCTAGACCAGCTAGACCCTTTTGAGCGGCGTGCTTGGCTAAGTGCGGAAGACGTGCGCCTGCTTCAGCTTCAAGTAGACCAGAATCGAGAATACGAATGTTGGTCATCTGGGTGGTGCGAATTACAGTTCCTCGATAGCCAGCAGAAGAAATCAGTAAATTGGAGCCACCGCCAATTACATACCAGGGCTGACCAGCGGCTTTTAACTCAGTCACCAGGTTTACAAGCTCGTCAACGTTTTGAGGATGACATAGCCTATCGGCGTCACCACCAATTTTCAGGGTGGTATAACGCGCTAGTGGTGCATTTTGTACGTCTTCCATAATGGCGCTATTGCAGAAGAGGAAGCAGTAGATTGCCTATATTAGTGACGTCACCGGCACCAACGGTGAGAAGCAAGTCACCAGGCTGAAGGTAGGGCAGAAGCTTACTTGGCAGTTGAGCGGTTGGCCCCGATAGATGGTGAGCATTGTCATGCTTAATTGCTTTGACAAAATGCTCAGAATCAATTCCTTCGATTGTGCCACCACGGGCAATATAAACGTCAGCCAGAAGTACCAGATCGGCTTCAGTAAATGATTCGCTGAATTCTTGCCAGAGATCTCTCAGGCGGGCTGGTTGATGGGGTTGGAATAAGCAGACTACCCGTCCTCTTTCTTTGCCTTGATTTGTGCGCGTAACTCGCAGGTATTCTTGGGCAGCTTTCAGAGTGGCAGTTACTTCTGTTGGGTGGTGAGCATAATCGTCAACCACTGTAATTCCGCCTTTCTCGCCAATCATCTGGAAGCGTCTGTCGACACCACCAAAGGTAGAAAGCGCTGCACTTACTTCTTCAAAAGACTTACCTAGCTCCATTGCCACTGCAACGGCCGCCAGGGCGTTCATTTTGTTGTGTTCGCCAGGTACTTTCATGGTCATTGAACCAAGCAGCTTGCCTGAGTGATAAACCTGCATCTCAAAGCCAGGTAGGCTGATCATTCCATATATTGGGCCATATTCTGGTTGAGCACTATTTGCCTTCTGTGTGCCATAGGTCACTATTTTGGCCTTGACCACTGCGGCCGAAGCACGCTCAAGCAAATCACGACAACCTTTATCGTCAGTGCAAACAATACTCATGGCCTTGGTTTGGCCGAGAAACTTGACCATGGTAGAAAGGATTTGATCTAGTCCACCAGGATAATTTTCCAGGTGGTCGGCTTCTATATTGGTGATTACCGAGATGTATGGGAAAGAACGAATGTGGGTGCCATCCGACTCGTCTGATTCGGCGACGAAATATCCGCCCTGGCCCAGTCTTGAATTGGAGCCGATATGATGGAAAATACCACCAACAACAATAGATGGGTCGAGACCACATTCTATGAGAGCCTGACCGACCATGGCTGTGGTTGTGGTCTTGCCGTGGGTGCCGGTTATGGCTACTAGTTTGTCGCCTTCTGCTAGATAGGCTAGAAGTTCGGAGCGGTGCCAGACAGGCAGACCTTTGCGCTTAGCTTCTTCTAGCTCAGGATTGCCAGCGACAATGGCCGTAGAAATGATCAGGGCTCCGGCCGAGGCCAGGTTTTCTGCTTGATGGCCAATGAAAATCTCGGCGCCCATTTCTTTTAGTTCTTCAGTGATATGGCTGGCTGCTTTGTCTGAGCCAGAGACTTTGTGCCCGCGTTGCAGCAAGATACGTGCCAGGGCCGACATGCCAATGCCACCGATTCCGGCCAGGTGCACTGGGCCAGATATCTTCTGTAAGTCGACTGTAGTTGTTTGGGGAGTAATGATTTGCGGTCTCAAGCTGGAAGTAAGAGAAGGGTCAATGTGCGCTTGCGACTGCGCCTGCGAAAAAGCTCCAACGTCGATTTCCATTTAGCCTCTCAGCCTCTCTATATGGCAATGCTGTATTTTCGTATATGCAAAACTGCTACATCCTGCATCCAGACTGGATTTTGGCACAAAAAAAAGAGCTCCAGCCACATTACTATAGCGGGAAACTCCAAAAAGAAACAGAACTGAGGCGATGCTCTCAGTTCTGTTTTTTGAATTCTATTTTTTAGGTTGAAGCTTGGCCAGTCTCAACGAAAGACGTGACTTGCGACGGTTAGCAGCATTCTTGTGCAGCACACCTTTGCTAACGGCTTTGTCGATGGTTTGGAAAGCTAGGCTAAGAGCTTTTGAAGTATCTTCTGGATTCTTCGCTTCAAGAGCATCTTCTACCTTAGTACGGGCGCTACGCATTGTAGATTTCCAGAATCTATTGCGAACGTTATTACGCTCGGCTACGGCTACTCTCTTGATCGCTGACTTAATATTAGGCACGGTTCTCTTTTCTCGCCAAAAACACTATATATACGTTCGATACAACTTTGTATTGCCCCCAAAGAATAACACATGCCTTGGGCTGAGTTGTTCAGCAGGGGGCATGTGTTTCTCAAGTGCTTAATAATCTTCGGTTAATATCAGTACTTGCTTACTTCTCGAACTTGGCCCAGACGCTGTTGTCGATGTTCGTGAACTGTTTTTTCCAGTCGTCAACCACAGTGTCTCCAGCTGAGTTCTTAGCCTTCAGAAGTTCTAAACCATTGGCTTCGCCAGGGTTAGAGCGACCGAGCATGGCCATTTTCTCTTCAACTTTGGCGCCGACTTGTTGGTTGATGTCAGCAGCGTCAAGCTTTGTGGCAACTTGGTCTTTAACTGTAGTCTTATCTCCCTCAGGCAAGTTGGCTACTTTTTCAGCACCTTTCTGAGGTTGTGAAAGCAAATCGCCGCCAAGTCCACCTAAGCTAGGAACTTCATCGTTCTTGCTTTCATGTTTATCAATGTGACGCTCGCCGTTAGCCATGATTGTGTCCTTCTTTTTTGCCAGCCCAAAAATATTGGGAGAGAGAATATTAGGTTTAGTAACACCGATTGGGGAGTATTCGGTCCGGGGGCAGCTCGTTTTTAAGCTCACTGCTTATGTTATGAATTTACGCTCTGGCTACCCCACCGTCAATGTGGTTTCTACGTAGTCACTCTTTAATATTCCTCATGAAAACCCCGGCGAGCCTCACAGGCGCCAAAAGCTTGAAAACTATCAATTGACCTTGTAGTCGAATTGGTAGCGAATTTGCACATGCTTTGGTGCTCCCTTTGGTAAAGGTGCCAAAGGCGAAGCATCCTTCAGTGCTTGCATGGCGGATTTGTCTATTTCGGCGCTGCCGCTGCTCTCTATTAGTTCAGCTTCGGTGATACGGCCATCGCGCTGAATGGAGAAGACCGCGACCACTTTTTTCTGGTCAAAACCCTTCGGCGAGACCCATTTTGCTTGAATAGATTTCTTCATAGCTGCCATATATGGGGCAAAGTCTACGTTTGAACCGTCATTATCATCGTCTTCGTCATCTTGGGCAGGGGCAGGGATTGCTGCCACTTTGCCCTCTTGGCTTCCGGCTGCGGCAGCCTTTTGCTCTGATTGCAGGAGCTGGTCAATTTTTCTCTGGGGATTGGTCGGATCTGGCATGTCTTGCATGCGGTGGGCGGCAATTGCTAGTTCTGGGTTGGTTTCTTCTAATTGCTCGATGGAATGGCCCACATGAACATTGGCCGCCGAGAAGGCAGTGTTCTTTATAGGAATACCAAAGGCTACTTTGGTTAGCTCGCGATTCTCGGGATTGCTCAGTAAACCAGGCTTTTGCCCCAAGCCGGCAGATTTTCCAGGGCCTGGCTCTGCTCCGCCCTCTTTTTCCATTGATTCAGTTATGAAGCCGGCCACTGTCTCTATGGGCAGCATGCCTGCACCTGCTTTTAGACCTTCGGTGAAATATTCAATAAAGCTCGTGCTGTTTGTGAGTTTGGCTTCTTTTGATTGCAACAGGTTGAGATCGGCGGCCAAAATAGTTGTTTGGGTATCCACGCCAATCTTCTTAAGTATTTCGCTGAAGCCGCGTGGATACTTGTCAGCCGGACTATGGATCAACGTATTGCTCATGGTGGTATCGAGCAAGCAAACTATGTTTTTTGATTGAGTTCTTCTGCGTACTTCTCCTAGCATGCCGGCAAGAGACGAGGCTGTTTTTTCTTTTTCAGAGGCAGAGCCATCGGCACCAAAAAGTAGTAAGTCGTTTTGGGCATCATTTGGGATAGCCTTCATACAAATGTAGATAACAATCAGATCGTTTGGTAGTGCTTTCTTGATCAGCCAATCTTCGTATACAGCTTGAGCAAGATTGGCTTTATTAGCCTTATCTTGAGTAACAACCAGCACATGATCTGGGGCAAAACGGCCGACATTTGGGTCAACCAAAACTTTGGCCAGTTTCAAGACATTGCTGGTGGCATATTTGACATTGCCGATGGCACTGTCGTTGTAGCGGCCCACTCCAATTAAAACGGCCCATTTGTCACGAATGCTAGGCACTGCAGGCTTAGCTGGTTTTGGCGTCGCCACTTGTTTAAGTTGTTTGATCTGTTTGATCACTTTCTGTTGCATCGGCTCACTGTGGGCTTCTGTCGCGAGGAGAAGGGGCCAAAGTGGTAGCACCAGAGATGACATAAATAAAAGAGCGGATTGATATTTCATAGTTGCTAAAGTTTAGCGCTTTTTATGATCAGGTGAAGGCCTACTCATAAGACTTGAGGCGAAATCAATAGAGATCAAAGCAAAGTAAATTGCAATAGGGTGGCTTCAAAGTGGCTCCCCTTGCCAGCAATTGGCAACAGTATATGCAATCTATCAGTTGCGGTAGCTAAGATCGCCAGCCGAATTCTATCTATCGTAACCAGCGGTGGTGCAGCAAGTATTGTTCGAGGGAGCAATTAGCTCACTTCGCATATCCGCTTAATATCAGTGTCTTCAAGATGGGGCTTGAGTTTTCCAAGAAGTAGTTTGCATATAGAAAGTCGCTACTTTGTTATCACTTTGAGTTCCGACGAAAAGGCTAACGTTAAGCGCTCTATTACAAATTGATTGAAGGAAAGCTTGAAAGTCGCGATCGCTATTTTTAGCAGGCATCCGATTTGATTGTGCCGCAAGGGAGAGACGGTTTTTTTTGCATAGCAAGTTGCTCTGCTTAAGCTGTTCAATTAAATTACTTACAGCTGTAGAAAACCTGTTCAAAACTTTGCTTGCCAAGTGTAGATAGCTTAACTGCATTCAAAGATAAAATGCTCTAATACTTGTCTGTCTGGGTGTTTCCACCGCCGCCTAGTTTTTGAACAAGTAGAGATTGAGGGTTGTCAACGTGTCGGGAAAGTTGTTCATAATTGGAACTCCGATTGGAAATCTTACAGATATATCTCCGCGTGTAATTGATGCTCTCAGTACATGCGATCTGATATTGGCAGAAGACACAAGAATATCTATCAAGATACTCAATCACCTGGGCTTGAAGAAACGCATGATTAGTTGCCATAAATTCAACGAGCATGAGCGTTTGCGCTTTCTAGAGGAAATCAACAACCAGTCGCAAACCATAGGCCTAATTAGCGATGCTGGCATGCCCTTGATTAGTGACCCAGGCCATCCTGTTGTAGAGAGCGCCATTGCTCTTGGAATGAGCATCATTCCAATTGCCGGCCCATCGGCTTTTGTTTTAGCCTTAGTGGGCAGCGGACTGCCCCTTGACCGCTTTTGCTTCGAGGGCTTCCTGCCTGATAAGCAAGGCGAGCTAAATGCCAAGGTACAGGCCCTGGCAAAAGAGCCTCGTACTTCTGTTTACTACGTTTCGCCACACAAAGTAGAGCGCACCCTAGAAGTGTTTCTCACTCATTGTGGCGAGCGCAAGGCTTGCCTCGTGCGGGAGCTGACTAAACTGCACGAAGAATTCATACGTGGCACTCTCCCTACTATTCTTGACCATGTCAAAGGGCAGCAGGTTCGCGGCGAATGTGTTTTGGTTTTAGGCGGCTGCGAGAGCCAAACTGAGGATATGAGTGATTGGCTAACCAACGACGAGAAAAGAGAGAAAGTACATACCTATATAAATGATGCAATGCAGTCTGGTGTAAAACTCTCTAGAGCCTGCGCTGAAGCGGCTAAAGAATTTTCGATATCTCGATCAGATATCTATCGGGATGCTCTAGCCAGACAGTGAAGTTCTGCGATAATGCACAGCGTTCGCTCTTCTAGGTATCAATCATGGCCGAACCTGTCTCTCTGGTAGAAGCACTCACTCTTGGAGTTGTCCAAGGCCTGACTGAGTTTTTACCAATTAGTTCTACTGCCCATTTGCGCGTGGTGCCAGCTCTTTGTCACTGGCAAGATCCTGGAGCCGCTTATAGTGCAGTTATTCAGTTGGGTTCTGTCGTGGCTGTCTTAGCTTATTTCTTTAAAGATCTAGTTAGTATCGCTACTGGTGCTCTGGCTGCCATCAAGAATAAAGACTATGGCGACCGCGATTTGCGCATGGTTGGTGCCATTATTGTCGGTACTATTCCTATTTGTGTTATCGGTCTTCTGCTTAAGCCGCTGCTAGAGCAAGATGGTGGCCCCTTGCGTTCTATCAATGTCATTGCTTGCGCCTCAATAGTAATGGGGCTGTTACTAGTGGTGGCAGAGAAATTTGCCAAACATGTGCGTACGCTTGATGACATCACCGGAAAAGATGGTGCTCTCGTTGGCCTAGCTCAAGCAATCGCTCTGATTCCGGGCTGTTCTCGTAGTGGTTCAACTCTGACTATGGCTATGCTCTTGGGCTTGAAGCGAGCTGAAGCTGCTCGTTTTAGCTTCTTGCTTGGCATTCCGGCCGTTACTCTAGCTGGTTTGCTTGAGTTGTATCACATGGCTAAAGACGGTTTGGGTGGCGACACTGGCATGACCAGTCTTGCTGTTGGCTTGGTATCTTCCACAGTGGTGAGCTATCTATCGATTGCCTGGCTGATTCGTTATTTACAGCAGCACAATACCTGGATATTTGTGGGCTATCGCTTAATTTTTGGTGCTTCGTTGCTGATTATGTCTATGAACGGGCTTATACACTAAGTCTGCTAAGTCCACTAATTTAGCGGCGCACGAACTCAATTACTTTTTTCTGTTGATTGATTGTGTATTCGAAGCCATTCCAAAACGGCTGGCCGAGTAGCGGTAACTCAGTGTGGCCGGTGTTTGAAACAGTCACGGATAGGTCAGTGCGATCAATTGGACCGAGCCTAGCTCTTCTTACGGTAAATGATTTAACTGCACCAGCACCTGAGACACCAACCGAGGTAAGAGTCTCGGCGTCATCCGGAATATCTACACCGTATTGCTTGGCCTGGGCTGGGCTGTGGAAGGCGATGCCGCTAAGAGTATTACCCGTGTCAAACATACACGGGTTTGTCTTGCCATTTATTTCAACATTGACTATTACCCGAGCCCCAGCTTCACGGAAGGTAAATGGTACCTCGTAAGCATTGCGGTTAGCGCCTGTGCTATAGCCACGCTGCTTAAAGTGAATGCGCTTGGCGCTTGGGTCTATGGTGTATTCAAAGAGTCCAAAATAGGTTTGACCAAGCAGTGGATCGGCATGATTGTTTTCGATTACCTTCACTGGTACCGTTCTCTCAACTGGTCCTACTTTAACCTTCATGGGTACTACCCATGCGGCCGAAAGCCCCGCTGTCGACGAGCCGCCAGATAAGGCATTGGCTTGTCCTCTAGGGGCCTCAACGCCCATTTCTTCTAATTGATTCTTTCCGATGGTTACTGTTGGTGCGCCTGTGTCAAAAATCATTTTTACACGGCGTCCGTTTAAGTCAACGTCTACCCAAACACCATGTTCCCCTGGGGCGCAGTAGACATCCCATTCCATCGGTATGCTTGGATCAAGTTTGGTGGCATTTGAGGAAGATGCCATAGTGTTGTAGCTGGAAACAGATGAGGAAGAACTTGATGAAGCAGAGCCACTTTGACCGCCAGCAAAACTAGGGTCGATTTGCCGCAGTACGGCTTTGGCATAACTACCCAACTGATGATTAGGAGCTAGTGTTGCCACCTGGCGATAGTATATTTTAGCCTTGCCCATATTGCCTAAAGCCTGACAGGCGAGGGCGTCGTAATAGAGCGCATAGACATCTTGTGGGTAAGCCGTCAGATGCTGATCAAGCAATTGACCAGCATCTTTGAAATTCTTAGCGTTGTAGAGCTTGATGCCTTGATCGCGTTTATTCTCAACAGCCTCAGCACTTAAGCAAGTTAGCCCAAGGCTGCAAGCCAGGCTGGTAACAGTGGCAGCTTTTGCCACTGTTTTTGATAATTTAGCGGCGACCAGTTGGGCAATTGTTTTTTTCATCTGATCGCCTGCTCTCTTCTTGCTTAAATGAAACTAGAAACTCTGAACCCTAAAGAACAGCGTTCTCTCTGTAAGCGCCCCAAACGTCTTTCATAGCGTCGCAAATTTCACCCAATGTGGCATAGGCTTCCACCGCTTCCATCAAGAATGGGAATGAATTTTTGCCATCACGCATGCCTTGCTTGAGAGCGGTCAGGCTATTCTCAACTCGGGCATTATCACGGCGCTCTTTCAAGGCCTTGATGCGAGCTAATTGTCTTTCTTCGTACTCTAGGCCAATCTTCAGCACTTCAATTTTTGCTCCAGGAGCTTCTTCTTTGAAGCCAGTGAGGCCGACAAAGACCCGGTCTCCCGATTGCATTTTTTGCTCAAACTTGTAGGCTGAGTCGGCGATTTCTTTCATGAAGTAGCCTTTCTCGATGCCAGCGATGACACCACCAATTTCTTCGATTTGTCTGAAGTATTCGTTGGCGCCGCGCTCCATTTCGTCAGTGAGCCACTCTACATAATAGGAGCCCGCTAGTGGATCGGAAACGTTTGCCACTCCAGTTTCGTAGGCAATAATTTGCTGGGTACGAAGGGCGATGTGAGCGGCTTTCTCGGTGGGAAGACCAAGCACTTCGTCCATTGAATTGGTGTGCAGTGACTGTGTGCCACCAAGCACGCCAGCTAGAGCTTCGATGGTGGTGCGAATAATATTGTTCTCTGGTTGCGGAGCTGTCAGACTGCAACCTGCTGTCTGGGTGTGGAAGCGCAGCTTGAGTGAACGCTCATCGGTGGCGCCATAGTGGTCGCGCAAGCGCTTGGCCCAAATTCTGCGAGCAGCGCGGTACTTGGCAATTTCTTCAAAGAAATCAATATGAGCGTTGAAGAAGAATGAAAGACGCGGCACGAAATCATCGAGCTTGAGGCCAGCTTCAAGGCCTGCATCAACGTAAGCAAAGCCATCAGCAAGGGTGAAGGCTAGTTCTTGAACAGCTGTAGCACCAGCTTCGCGAATGTGATAGCCCGAAACTGAAATGGTGTTCCATCTCGGTACGTTCTCGGTGCAGAAAACCATCATGTCTTGAATCAGCTTTAGAGCTGGACGCGGTGGAATCAAATAAGTCTTTTGGGCTGTGTACTCTTTGAAAATGTCGTTTTGCAGAGTACCGTTCAAGAGCTTCCAGTCAAAGCCGCGTTTGCGAGCATTAGCGAGGAACATGCAATAAATAATTACTGCTGGACCGTTAATGGTCATTGAGGTAGAAATTTTGTCGAGAGGAATATCTCTATATAGAATCTCGATGTCTTCGAGCGAATCAATGGCCGCGCCGCAGACACCAACTTCGCCGTGTGATTTTGGATTGTCGGAGTCAAGGCCCATCAGCGTGGGCAAATCAAAGGCCGTAGATAGACCGGTTTGACCAGTGGCGAGTAAATACTTGAAGCGGGCATTGGTTTCTTCTGGTCCACCAAATCCTGCAAATTGGCGCATGGTCCACATTTTGCCGCGATACATGGTGTCGTGGATGCCGCGGGTGTATGGGAATTTACCCGGGTCGTTCAGGGCTGCTTTATAGTCAAAATCTTTGATATCTTCGGGGCCATAGACAGCCTTAAGCGGAATGCCAGAGAGGGTCTCAAAAGTCTTTTCGACTTTCGGCTCTTTCTTACTTAATTCCTTGACCATGAAGAGTAACCCCTTTTAGTTTGTGACTATTTGAACTGAATTTTTTGAACTGAGAGTTTTGACCGTCTTCTCTTAGAATTGGATCTTTATTAAGTACTGAGGGCCAAGCCGAGCAATTAAGCTATTATTGCCGCTTAGCCGCTCTTACGCCGCATATGCAGTAATTCTTTCACAAATTCTCTCATAATTCATTCTTGAGCAAAGGGGAAAATTCAAATGACCACCACAGCAGGCACTTCTGCCGGCACCTCTAAAGATGTTTCTTCGGGCGCCGATTTAGTCAAAGCCATCCTCGCTTCCAATCAAGCGATTACTGTGCGTGCTCCCCACGGCGACAAACTCAATACCAAAGGCTGGGTGCAAGAAGCTGCTCTGCGCATGCTGCTCAACAATCTTGACCCTGATGTGGCCGAACGTCCAAATGACTTAGTTGTATATGGTGGGTCAGGCAAAGCTGCCCGCAACTGGCCTTGTTTCAAAGCGATAGTGAAAGCTTTGATTGGCCTTGAGAATGATGAAACTTTGCTCATTCAGTCAGGCAAGCCCGTGGGCATTTTCAAAAGCCATCTTAATGCCCCCCGAGTTCTAATCGCCAACTCCAATCTGGTTGGACATTGGGCAACCTGGGAGCATTTCCGTGAACTCGATAAAAAAGGTCTGATGATGTTTGGCCAGATGACTGCTGGCTCGTGGATATACATAGGTACCCAGGGCATTTTGCAAGGTACGTATGAAACATTCGCTTCTCTTGCACGCAAGCATTTTGCCGGCAGTCTCAAGGGGCGAATTGTTCTCACCTCTGGTCTTGGCGGCATGGGTGGTGCTCAACCACTGGCTGTCACTATGAATGAAGGGGTAGCACTTTGTATCGAGGCTGACCAAACCAGAATCGAAAGACGGTTGGAAACAGCCTATCTCGATGTGCAGGCTGACAGTTTGGAGCATGCTCTTACTTTGGCTAAAGCCGCTAAAGAAAAGGGTGAGGCAGTATCTATTGGTCTTTGTGGCAATGCCGCTGATCTGCTGCCTCGTATGCTTGAAATTGGCTTCCTTCCTGATGTTGTGACAGATCAGACCTCGGCTCATGACCCGCTCAATGGTTATATACCGCTGGCTAAAGACGGCAAGCCCATGTCGATTGCTGCTGCCAATAGCTTGCGTGCTAGTGATTCGGCTGAGTATCTACAATTGGCTGACAGCGCCATTGTTACCCATGTCAAAGCGATGCTCGAATTTCAAAAACGGGGCGCAATTACTTTTGACTATGGCAACAACATTCGCCAAGAAGCTTTCAATCACGGTGTCAAAGATGCCTTTGATTTCCCTGGCTTTGTTCCAGCCTTCATTCGCCCACTCTTCTGTGAAGGCAAAGGGCCATTCCGCTGGGCGGCCCTCTCTGGTGACCCGCAAGATATTGCTGTTATTGACCAGGCCATCCTCGCTAACTTTTCAGATAATGTCGAGCTTTGCCGCTGGATCAAACTGGCAGCCGAGCGCGTTAAATTCCAAGGTCTACCTGCTCGCATCTGCTGGCTTGGCTATGGCGATCGCCTGAAGATGGGCTTGATCATGAATGATCTAGTCGCTCAAGGCAAAGTCAAAGCACCAATTGTGATTGGCCGTGATCACCTTGATTCTGGCTCGGTGGCTTCCCCTAATCGTGAAACTGAAGCGATGAAAGACGGCTCTGACGCTGTGGCCGACTGGGTTTATTTGAATGCCATGATCAATGCCGTTGGCGGCGCCAGCTGGGTTTCGCTGCACCATGGTGGTGGAGTTGGCATGGGTTATTCCTTGCACTCTGGTCAGGTCATCGTTGCCGATGGCACCCCTGAGGCTGCCGAGCGTTTGACCCGTGTGCTTACAACTGACCCGGGCATGGGAGTGATTCGTCATGTCGATGCTGGCTATGATGAAGCTCTTGATTTTGCTGCTGGCACAGATATCCGCATACCTATGCAGGAAATTTAGTGCAGGAAATTTAGTGCAAGAGATCTAGTACAAGAGATTTTGTCGCCAAAGTGAAAAATTGATTAGATTTTTTTGGTAACGCCTTTCTCTTTTGCTTTCGTGCATCCGCTATCATTGTCAGGTGGTACTTCTATCAGTTTTTCCTTTGGCAGATAATCGAGATTCATGGCCCGTATCGTTCAAAAATTCGGTGGCACCTCAGTCGCAGACGTAAATAAGATTCGCAAAGCCGCCGAGATAGTGGTGAAAGCTGCTAGCGAAGGCCATGAGGTTACTACCGTGGTATCAGCTATGGGTCACACGACTGATCATCTTATATCTCTGGCTGAGCAAATTACTCCCACATCGGGTGAGCGCAATCCCCGTGAAATGGACATGCTTCTCGCCACTGGTGAGCAAGTCTCGATTGCCTTGATGACCATGGCTATTCAAACCATGGGCCACGAAGCTAAGTCTTTCACTGGTGCTCAGGCTGGCATTATTACTGAGAGCCGCCATGGCGTAGCCAAAATTCAAGAAATGCGCACCGATCGCCTTGAGTCGTCGCTGGCTCGTGGCGAAATAGCGGTAGTTGCGGGTTTTCAGGGCGTGACAGAAAACGAAGAGTTGACCACCCTCGGTCGGGGCGGTTCCGACACCACTGCTGTAGCACTTGCCGCTGCTTTGGGCGCCGATCGCTGCGACATTTATACTGATGTAAGAGGGGTTTATACCGCTGACCCGCGAATTATTTCGGATGCCAGAAAACTGCCATCGGTCAGCTACGAAGAGATGTTAGAACTTGCTGCCACGGGAGCACAGGTGATGAATGCTAGGTCGGTAGAACTTGCCATGGACAACCAGGTACCAATAAGAGTGCGCTCCACCTTCGTACCAGAAGACGTAGGCACCCTCATTACCCATCGAGTGGCTTCTCCTGAATACGCAATTGCTGGCATTTCTTGTGATATGAATTCGGCAAGCGTTACTCTCAAAAGCCTCGACAATGTCAACGAAAGCAAACCATTAGAAGGAATATCAGCGCTATTCACCCGCTTGCAAGAGCTTGGTATTCAAACTGATATGGTGATGGTCCTGAAGCACGAAGATGAGCCTTCGCAAGAGTTAGTTTTCACCATAGAAAAGTCAGCCTTGCCTCGGGTGCAGCAGTTAATTGAATCGCTGGCCTTGAGTTTAGGCAATCCGCTTATGCAGGTAGAAACTGATATCGCCAAGGTTTCAGTGGTTGGCAGACGGCTGACAAATAGGCCAGAAGTTGTAGCTGGAGTCTTTGAGGTGCTGCACAATGCCAGCATCCCGGTGCAAATGGTAGCCACTGGAGACATGCGCATGAGTGTTATCACTTCTGCCAAACACGGACGGGAAGCCGTCAGACTGATACATCAGCGTTTCAATTTGTCTGATGGTTCTATAACTGTTTAAGTTAGTTTTCTCTTTTTAGTCAACGCATGAGATAGTGACATGGCCGGTTTAGATAACATTTTCAACAAGGTGAAAGAAGCGACCAAGCAGGCCGCTGATCAGACCAATCGCGCTGCCAAAGCGGCTAAGCTGAAGATGACTGTGATGTCATTGACTTCAGAGAAGACTCAGCATTTGCAAACTATCGGACAACGTACCTATACATTGTTCTTTGAAAATTCAACGATTGATGGACGTGTCTTGCAAGAGAAAATTCAAGAAGAGTTGACTCAAATCGGCCGTATAGACACACGTATCGCTGAGTTAGAAGCCGAAATCTCAGATATCCAGACTGGTCAGCATGTTGACATCGCTGACGTTACTTTGAAAAATACAGATGTTGAACCTTGAGAAGTAACCATATGAAAGTAGGCACTATCTTTGGCTTAGCTCTATCCTCTGTCGCTGGGGCAATTTTGAATTGTCAGGTGGCACAGGCCGATACTATTTCGCCACAAATTAATGATGACGACGCTACCTCTTATTCAAGAGAGCCTGCCAATGCGGCATTCTTTGGTAAAGGTATCAGTGGTCGTATGTCTGAAGCTTCTTACATGCGCTTTGGTGGTGAGCAGGCGCTAGTTGAAGGCAATTTCAAAGAGGCCTACCGAAAACTCTCTAAAGCTGTGCAGTTTGATCCTGGTGACCCCACTGGTCACGTACTTCTCGCCCGTTCTATGACTGGCATCTTGCGTAAGTCGAAAGACACCGAAATAGATAAGGCTTTGCTCGACCGTACCATTCGCGAATGGAAAATGATTGAAAGACACGACGTCGATATAACTGAGCAATTTGAAGCTCGGGCCAATCTGCGCAAATTAGCCAAGGTAGTCAAGCTCTTGAAAGAGCGCGAAAAAACGCTTGCCTTAGCTAGGTCTAATGAAGAAAAACCGCAAATAGCGGATAAAGTTCCTACAACGGGGCCGAAAGGCAACGGTGTGGTCTCTGATGAACTCTCGGCCGATCTTCCAAGTGAAGCCAAGGGGAAGGCTCAGGTTGCCCAAAAAGCGCCTAAGTTGGATGGTTCAGCAGAGATTAGGTAAAGACTGCTTAAGGCAACTTTGCCAAATGGACTTGGCTATGGTTTCAAACGTAAAACCATGCCAAACTAGTACAGTACAAAAGGACCAATTGTCTCGATAAACTGAGATTTTGCGGTCGTAAGAGGAAAATTGACGTGAATAACAAATTGTTTGTAGGAAACCTTTCATTCAAAACTACACAGCAAGATCTTCAAGATCTTTTTGCTGAGTACGGCGAAGTTGTATCAGTAGCGATCCCAACCGATCGTGAGACTGGCAGACAACGTGGTTTCGCTTTCGTAGAAATGGCGACCCAAGCCCAAGCTGAAGCTGCAATTAAAGCTCTCAACGGACGTGAAGTTGATGGCAGACAGATTGCAGTTAACGTTTCCCAGCCTAAGTCCCGCGATGGCGGCGGCGGTGGCGGCAGAGGCCGTTATTAAATTGCAGCCCGTGTCGTCTTTAGTGGTTTTCCTCTAAAGTACTAACCAGTATGCAAGCTTAAAAGCTAATATCAATGCCCTATCGGTTTACCGGTGGGGCATTATATTTTTCAGGAGAATCGGTTAGTTTGGAATCTTTGAAAATTCGCAACCAGACTCTCGCGTTTGGCTCTCGCACCTTCGTCATGGCCATACTGAATGTCACCCCTGATTCATTTTCGGGTGATGGCATACTGGCTGTCGACAAGGCTGTTGCTCAAGCACTTGAACAAATTAGGTTGGGTGCTGATTTGATAGACATAGGGGGGCAGTCAACTCGGCCGGGTCATGTGCCGATCTCTGAAGAGGAAGAAGCCCAACGCATTTTGCCAGTGATTGAAAAACTGCGCTCACACACTGACACCATTATTTCGATTGATACCTATAGCCCTGCGGTTTTGCAGGCGGCATTGAGCGCTGGTGGCGATCTGCTCAATTCTATTTGGGGTTTGGAGAAAGGTCTGCTTGGAGCCTTAGGCGGCCATAAGTGCCCCGTGGTAATTATGCACAATAAGACTGTGGCGGAGTATGGGGCTTCTTCTTCTTCTTCTTCTTCTGCTTCTTCTTCTTCTTCTTCAAGTGCTTCGCCCGTTGCGGCTGAAGTATGTGCCTATCTCAAATCGGCAGCGCAAGATGCTCTTGCTTGTGGCCTGTTGCCTGCCCAAATTATTCTCGACCCGGGCATTGGCTTTGGTAAAACTGCTGACCATAACCTAGAGATGCTGGCCAACTTGAAGCAACTAACCGCCCTGGGATTTCCTACTCTGCTAGGCTCTTCGCGCAAATCTACTATTGGAAAATTGACTGGCAAGGCTGCCCACGAAAGAATTTTTGGAACCGCTGCCACCGTTGCCCTCGGTATTGAATCTGGTATCGACATTGTGCGTGTGCATGATGTCGCTGAAATACTTGATGTTGTGAAAGTATCTGATGCCATTGTGCGTGGCTGGCGACCAGTCGGCTGGGGAGTGTAAATAATTGGTTTTTCAGCCGTATCTGAATCAAGAAAAATTGGGAGCGAAATGACAAAGGCCTATATCGGTATTGGTTCAAATATTGGCGATGCTGTCTGCAACGTCAATGAGGCCATCTCTCGCCTGTCTGATTTGGGCAGTGTTCTTAAGAAATCCAGTCTTTATGCTACTAAGCCCTGGGGCGTGTTGGACCAGCCTGATTTTATCAATGCCGCAGTGGCACTTGATACTAATCTGGGGCCTCGTGATTTGCTCAATGGATTACTTGCTATCGAACGATCTATGGGAAGAGAGCGTCTCATTCGCTGGGGGCCGCGCATCATTGATTTGGATATTTTGACTTTCGCCAATCAAACTGTCAGTGAGGACGGTTTGACTATTCCTCACCCGCACATGAACGAGCGTGCTTTCGTCTTGATGCCGCTGGCCGAAATTGATGAAAATTATGCTGAGGCCCTGAAACTTCTACCCGATGAGAGTCGGGTAGAAGTCAGGCTTCTCGGCTGAGTTTGTCGCTGGAATCTGTTTGAAGATTCTCTTTGGAGATCCTAGTTGGAGATCCTAGTTGGAGATCCTAGTTGAACAGTGCAGCATCGCGAGCCGATGCCACTAAGAAATTGAGCATTCCGGGAAATGCTAAACCAATCATAATACAGATTACTCCTCCAAGAATCAGACTAGAGCGGCTCACTTCTAGCTTTTGAAATAGTTTTACGCTGCTACCTTTCAACAAAAATCCTTTGATCATGCTCACGATTCCTCCAATTAACATAATCGCTTCTGTGCAGTTGGCAATGATGTTTAGCAGAGCTTCCAGGTTGGCCAAGTTGTTGACACGAACTGTACCTGCTGTATTTACTCCATAAACTACTGTCCCTTCCATGTCTTGCGGTGCAATAGTGCCATTGGTAGCACCGGCAAGAACTGGTGCTTCTCGCAATTTGAAAAAGATTGAGCTGTTCAAAGAAACGACACCGGCAGTTCTGGCGAAACTGGCCGATTCTGCTGCGGCATTCTGTGCTATTAGTTCAGAGCTGATGCTGCGAGCTAATAGCGATCGCACCTCACTTTCTACGGCACCGCTAGCCGTAACCGCATTTGGTATTGGGCTGGCGCTCAGTTTTGATACCACCGTGTATTCATGCCTTCCAGCTTGCCAGCGGCTAAAGAATCTGCTCAAGTCAGCAAGCTGATCGCCGCTTCTTGTTACTTGAGTAAAGTTAGCCAACTCGCTATGGTTTCTAAAGAAGTTATCGTCCACGACCTCTGCTGCATCATAGGAAAACTCATAAAGAGCTGGTTTGAAGGCAAAGGGCGAAATTATGTAGATCTCCTTGTGAAATGCTGGCTGCTTTCCGTGTATCCATAGAACTACTCCTTCTTTGGTTTGGCCAGCAAATTCGGCGGCTTTCACCAAAGTCTTGAGATTCTCCTGTCCTCCTGTGAAGTTAACTTCTTTAAGTTTGGTCATGGCTGTCTTCAGGTCTTCTGGTTTTGTGAAAGTTTTGTCCTCATTGCTTGCCACCATTAATGACACGGGAATGCCGCTGGGAATGCGCTGGAGAGCTAGTTTGATTTGGTCGAGATATTTGGCGGTTTCGCTTGAGCCATCCAATACCACGGCTACTCGCCCTGGAGCACTGGCAACAGTTTGCTCAATCTGTCTAATCAAATAGAGCCCATTGTTATCATTGTTACTACCAGCCGTTGCTGTAGCTGCTTGGTCTTTGTGAAAACGGTCCTTGAAGAGACCGGTGTCTTTGCACGATGCAAGAGCTGTAATTGGGTGTCTGTTGCAGAGTATAGAAACTGGTGAATTTTCAATTTGGTCTGCTGTCAGCGCACCGGACAGGAATTTAAGCCCATCAGCTCTTTGACCGGTTGTAAAAGCTGAGTAGGAATTTTCAATATTGTTATCAGATAGAAGTTCTAAGTTATGATCACCCTCCAGTGAAAAATTGCTGGCAACAATTTGTGGCAATTTGATTTGTGCATTTTCAAGCTGCTCTAGGTCCATGGGCAGCACCATCGTCACTTGCATTTTGACTTGGCTGTCTGGCTGCAGTGTGCCGCTTTGTAGCAGGTACTTACCTCTGCCTAACTCGGTCAGTCTGCCATCCAAACCAGGTGTGTAGCTGAAAGCAGCTTGGCTATTTCTTTGAGTAAATTCGCCAGTAATGCTTTCGCCGTTTATCCAAACTTTTGCACCGGTTATTGCGGCATTCTCAGGCAAAGCTATCTCGGCTCGTGCTGGTTGTACCTCTCGGCCATCGTTTTGAAATACCATCGTCCACACCAGGGTTCCAGAGAGGCTGTCTGGATGAAGGTTGCCATTGATAGTAGAACGGGTGAGCGAGATACCTGGGATTTTTTCTCCTATGGCAAAATTCTTCAATTCTTCGGCACTCATGTAATATGTTTGGCTCAAAGAATTGACATCTCCAACGGGAATTGAAGCCGCCGAGTCAGTTTTGTTTTCAATAACGAATGGCTTTCCTTCGAGCATAAAGTAGAGCCTTTCTGCTTCGCTCTGTTTTATGGGAATGAACATACCGGCAAAACCGGCAGAGCGAGTGTCGGCACAGAGTAGCCTCAATTGCCTCTCGCAGTTTGATTTTCGCAATAGCGAAAGTGCCGGTTGACTAATTTTGGCATTTGAATTGAGCGCTTGCCGCTCGAAGTAGTGACAAACCAGTGTCTGTATTTCGCTACCGACGAGAATTGCCGCTGCCGTTAGGGCACCAACAGAAAGATAGGTAAGAATTCTTCGTCTTGCCGAATCTAGTTCTTTGGTTTTTCTTATGGCTAAAACTAGTTGTAGTGAAACCAAAGCTGACGCTGTATAGAGCAGCGCAACTGTTTGCAGGTTGTATATGAGCAGTGAATTGGGAGCGAATATGTAGGCTACATTGACGATATTTGCTGCCAGACAACCAGTGGCAATGGTCGCCGCTGTGCCGAAAGCTAGTCCGGCGGCTAGCCCGGGTTTTAGTCCAAAGACAAAATTACCTTTGCAGATGGCCCGATGTAGTTTTAAATTGGTGATCGGAATTGACAGGCAGAGAGCTATTGCAGCTAGAGTTTCAAGGGGATGAGAGAAGAGTAGCAACACAAGTCTTTTGTTGTCGCAGACGGCAAACCAGGCTGGTAGCAAAATTGGAATGACTACTCCGAATGCCATGATCAGGAAGTTTGCACCGTTGAACCAGAGGTTTTTAATAGGGGCGGCTGGCTCTTGGGCCCAGCGCTCGGCAAAACCATCTAGGATGTTGTTGCGCTCTTCTCTATCGAGAGTTTGGGTGCTCTGTCGTGAGTTTTTGCTCGAGCCTTTCTGATTATTTGTGTCACTAGTGCCATTGGTATTAGTGGGCGCAGAAGCGCTAGCGTCCGAGTGATCGGGCGCCTCAATATGCTCAATCATTTTTGAGCCCTCCGTGAGTAATGCAAAGCTACTTCGAAGAATTCGAAGACTTTGGGTGCTTCAAATTCTTCTGGTTCTTCTTGTACTTCGACAGGTCAAAACTTTCGCCTGTCAAAAATGACATGGCGAATGAATCCTTCCCTCAAAGAAAGAAGTGCCGTTGCATAGGGTTGTAGTTAGTAAGAGATTCCAGGCACTTGTGATTGCAAAGCTTTCACAGGTGGCTCGAAAAAGCCGAGCGCCCCTAATGTACTCTTGAAGTCACGCGGCTGTCAAGTGGGGTTTTGGATAGAACCGTCTCTGGACTTGCTGACCAGGCGAGGTTCCAACTTGCAAACGAGAGTTCGGCTTTGGGGTAATGCTTTTTAGAAATAGTTGTATATACACCTATTTCTGGTATCAGGGAAAGTTCAGGCACCGGGGATAATGGCTTAGCAAAATACTTGAGTACTCAAGTATTTTAAAATGGTGGCATGTTTCATTAGTTGTCAGTTGTATATGCAACTATCCTACTAATAAGGTTTGCTTTGGTAAGCTCGGGTTAAAACTAGCTACTAGGGCTTGAACATTTGGGCTATCAGCACTACGATTAAATTTAAATGTAGCCGGTAAATTGGTGGCACTAAATTTGATGCCATAACTTGGAGGCACATTCACAATCACCCGCAGAGGAATCAGTCATTACTAATTCTCAGCCACCATCAATAGTTGCAGCGTCTTTTGTTCCTGCAGTTGCCCTAGATTCTAAAGCACTCTTTCTCAAGCTGTTTTCATCGCGATTTGGCAGCTATGCCCGCACTATTAGTAGTGCTAATGGTAATGCTAGTAGTAGTGCTAACTGGCGACAATTGAGTCAGTTCCATCAACTGAGCGATGAAGAGATTCTTTCTTCTATCTCAAAAGAATCTAAAGCATATAGAGCTCTCAGCGTTCACCAAACTGAGTCGTTTCTGATTTTGCAATTTAATCCAGAAGATCGTGACTCTGACAGAAACGTTTGGGAAAAGCTAAGCGCTGCTCTCTTGTCTGCAGGTCTAAGTGGTCTGAAGTTGTTTCAGGTGGCTGAAGGTTCTACCTATCAGGTCTTTATCAATCTTTCTAAGTCGGCTAACATCCTCCCCTTGTCTAAAGGGTTGACCAACCATCTGGTGCAATCTGGCATCACCAATGTTGAGGTTTTGAGACCAGGCAATCACTTTATCTTGCCTCTGCAAGAGGGTTATCGCTGGATGAACGATGGTGTTTTGCCGGTCATAGCTCGCCATGAGATGTCTGAAGAGATGGCTCTTAACTTCTTCATGGGTGAAGTGACCAAGGTGACTGTCTGTCCAGAGCAGTTTGTCGAACAATTCAAAGAGTTTCTTGAAGCTGAGCGCAAGAGAGAAATTATGGAGATCGTTCCACCCGAAGAACTAGGCGAAGAGGGCGCTAAACCCAAGCGCAAAGAGCGTCGCCTTAGGATTTTGCCTTAAAATTTGGTCACGGCTAGGTCACGGATTCGTCACCAGTCGGTTTAACCCGATTGTTATTGTTGTTGCATGAACGAGATGCGGAACGCACTCGAAACTAAATTGCAACCAATAGCACTGAGGTATAAATCATGGCCAACGAACTTACTAACGCTGTTTCTGATGCTACCAAAGAATCCAAAGCAAAGCCCACTGATGCTAGCAGTGCTTTGATTGAAGCTGCACTGACATTCTATTCCTGTAAGAATGGAGCGCTAGTGCAGAATCCTAGAGATTGCGAAGGAGCAATGAGATCTTTGCCTTCGTTGACTATTGGCTAGCAAGACACTTGTTGTCGGCAAGTAACGGCTTTCTATGTCTCACTTGCTTAAAACTTGACGCGGTACTGAAAAGAAATGGTTCCTAGTATGTCTTCTACTTTGTTTTTCGGAGCGGCACTGGCTGATAAGCGCTCTTTGTTCGCTCCGCCTGGTTCTAAGAACTTGAAGCCGAAATGACTCTTACCAGGCTCGTCGTAGAGCTTAAAAATGCCGTCTTCGTAGATGCTTTTGAGTGATTCGCCTTCCCTACCCACTGAAATCATTTCTGCTTTCCGTGGTTGGTCGGCTCTGAGTTTTGAGACTGGGCTTGCTGTAGCAATTTCTTCAGCCGAAGGTTTCCGGCTCTCAGCTATTGCCTTTCTCGCATCGATGCCGCTAATCGAAAGCAGTGAAAGGGGTTCTTGTCTGGGTTCGCCCTGCTCTTTTCCAGCCAGGTCAACCTTGAGGGCCGAAGATTCGCCATTCTCTTTTGCTTTAGGTTGTTCGATGAGATTGTCTGCCAAAGCAAAACCTATCGGTTGTGGGGGTAGCACCGGAAAATTCGAAGGACTAGTAAAGAGAGCTATTTAATATTTACCCGTAAACCAAGGTTATACGCGCCCTTGCCTTTTGTCAGTGGGGTAATTACGAAACTGGAGCCTCTGTTTTCTAACACGCCCTGAAATGCTAAAGAATCTGATAGCGATTCTTGTCTTTTTTCAATTCTTCCACGAATTCCATTTCTTCGTCGGTTAGCTCGTAGACGGCAAAGTGACAGTCAAACTTGCGGGTGAAGCCGCGGCCAATTGCTTCTTCTAAGCTGGTGCGATCGTAGCCACCGGCAAGCACGTCGATTAAATTACAGTGGCGATCAATTGTTTCGGTCTGCGGTTCTTCTGCCTTCTCTCGCTCAGCTACGCCAAAAATCTCAGATAGTTTGGTCTGCGATTGATTGATCATGATTGAGCCGTGTTGCAGAACACCGTGCCTGCGTCTCAGTTGGGCACTGCCAACAATTTTCTTGCCATCAAATTGCAAGTCGGCTTGGGTGGTTGCCTGAAAACAATCCTCGTAGTCTTTGTAAGCACTATTGCTGCGGCCAAGGCTGGCAGCTACTCCTAGTTCTCGCAATCCGTAAATCAATGCGTCACAAATTTCTTTGTAGGCCTGGTTAATTGAAACAGGTAAAAATCCTTCATAGGGGCTGCCTTGCTCTAACCAATAGGATGGTGCAGCTCCGGCAATTTCAGCGTCGGGTCTAAAGTCGATGCCGTCTTGTTTTGGTCCGGCGCCAACAAAGCAATAGGTTAGCTCGCCTTCGTGTAGAACCGCACGGCCACCAGTTGGGCGACGTACCGCATCATAGCCAGCAGCGCGAACTTTTTCGACAGTTCTAGGGCTAACTTTTTGCGAATAGCCAAAAGAAACGGCGGGTGGTTCCCAACCATAAAATCTCAAGGTAGCTGGAGTTTTGCCTTGCAGGTGCAGTTCGAGCAGGGCCTCATCAATGGCCATATTGGTTACAGCGTCAAATACACCGTAAGGAATTAGCCTTAAGGCCCGTGCTCTTACCGATGTCATCAAGAAATGCTGGCCTTAATTAGTTTAGGTTTGGCGACAAATTTATCAGAGAAAGTAAAGGCTTCCACAAGCTTCTTCGAAGCTGCTTCAAATTGCTCTTCAGTGTCGTAGTGCACTATTGCTGCTGTCGCTCCACCGCTAGTTTCATCGCCGGTCTTGATTTGCAGCACGACACCTACTGCTAGATTAACAGGGTCGCCCTTTTTTGTGCGGCCTGCACCCATAAGTTTGCAAGCTTCTGCTACTTTCTTTCCATCCAGGTGCTCTAGCCATTTTTTACCAGTACCGGGCACCACAAATGGTTTTGTGTGTTTTGCCGTTGGCATTAAGCTGTAGTCGGTCAAAACTTTGTCGTCGCCACCCTGGGCCTTGATCAGTGTGGCGAAGGTGCTCAGTGCTTTTCCACTGCTAATCAAGTCTTGCAATTTAGTTCTGGCTTCGCTGTTGTCTTTGGCTTTGCCGGCATGCACCAAAGCAAGAGAGCCAAGTTCCAAGCAGAGTTCAGTGAGGTCGTCTGGACCATTGCCCTTCAGCGTTTCGATTGCTTCGATAACTTCTACTGTGTGACCGACTGCCCGGCCGAGGGGTTGTTCCATATCGGTGACAACGGCAGTAACTGGGCGTTTCAAGATGCGACCAACTTCAGCCATGGCTTGAGCTAGTTCAATGGCTTTTTCTTCGGTTTCCATAAAGGCACCACGGCCGCATTTTACATCGAGAATAATGAAATTAGCACCAGCCGCAAGTTTTTTCGACATTACCGAAGCGCAAATTAGTGGAATTGATTCGACTGTTCCAGTGACGTCACGCAGTGCGTAAATTTTGCCATCGGCTGGAGCTAATTCAGCTGTCTGTCCGCCTATGGCCATGCCAATTTCTTTTACTTGTTTGATAAATTGTTCGATGCTTATATCAACTTGGAAGCCAGGGATTGCTTCTAGTTTGTCGATGGTGCCCCCGGTATGACCCAGTCCACGGCCGGATAATTTGGCCATTGGAATGCCGGCAGCGGCGAGTAAGGGTACGAATACCAGAGTAGTTTTGTCGCCAACACCGCCTGTGCTGTGCTTGTCACCAATGACAGGGCCAATGGCCGACAAGTCTAATATTTGGCCGGAGTGTCGCATGGCGTCAGTGAGCCAGGCTGTTTCTTCTAAGGTCATGCCTTGCCAGCAAACAGCCATAAGCCAGGCTGCTAGTTGATAGTCTGGGATGCTGCCGTCCATGATGCCATCCACAAGAAAGCCGATATCGCTCTTTGTGTGATGGGCACCTGTTCTCTTAGCAAGAATCAGGTCGATCATTCGCACCGGTTTTGTTGTTACCGCAACCACTTTTTACTTGACCTCTTGACGACTGACGTTAGACCTGCATAATTGAAATAGGGAGTGCGGCCGCAAGAAATATACTAGAAAACTCTAGGTCCACTCCCACTTTTTTTGCCCAAATTTTTTGGCACTGGAAATCCCAATTACTAGTTTTCTCTTGAATCGGCCTGTGGTCTTCGGTCAGATTGATTTCGTCAATTGTCTGCCTATCACTTTGCCATTTCTCAAAAATATGCCGGCCAACCTTGAATTGGCCATGGACACTCCCGGCGACCTCAATCGTGCCTACCAGCGCGGTGAGCTAGACCTGGGGGCGATGAGTGCCCATTTCTATCTTGAAGACGGCGGCTTCAGGCTATTCGATCAGCTTTGTATCGCTAGCCGTGGGGCTGTTGGTAGCGTCCTGTTTTTTAGCAAAAAGCCACTGGCTGAGCTTAGAGGCGCTCGGATTGCCCTTTCTAAGTCTTCGGCGACCTCCAATAATCTTGTAAAGGTGCTTCTGGCTGAAGAATTTGGCGGTATTGGCGCCGGTCAGACCGGGCTAGATTTTCTAAAATCTATTGATTTTGTCTCTGGAATCGACGCCTGGCCCACTGATGAGGCTTTCGATGGCTGCGTCATTATTGGTGACCGGGCCTTGGCGGCCGATCAGCAAGTTGAAAGCAGCGGCCTGGCCTCCCAGTTTGAGCGCAGAGATTTGGGCCAGTGGTGGTTTGAGCGTTTTCAGCTGCCCATGGTGTTCGGTGTTTGGGCGGCACGGAAGAGCTGGGTAGAGGCCAATCAGCAAGATTTTGAAACTCTGAATAAGTTTCTCTATGACTCACTGGTGCTTGGTTTGGGCTGCGAATATGCTGAGGTTTTGGCCGAGGCTGGCCGTCGTACTCAGTTGCCGAGAGAAGAGCTAGACAGCTATTTCACCAAAGAGCTTGAATATTCCTTCTCACCCGAACACGCTAAAGGTCTAGATTTATTTAGAGAGCTTTGTCTAAAATATCTTCTTTTGAATTAGATTAAATGTTGTTATACTAGATCTCTTATGACATCCAGTTTCGAGCATGGACTACCGTACCGCGATCCCCACAAGGATGGCCCATTTGTGCTGCGGGGCCGCTGGCAGGTTGTCGACTACCTTGGCCAGGGTGGCATGGGTACTGTTTATCTGGCCCGGGACCTCAACCTCGATAACCGTAAGTGCGTAGTTAAGCGCCTGCGTGATGATTTCTTCCGTGATGAAGACAAAGAGAAAGCTCAGCAGTTCTTCTTGCGTGAGGCAAAAGTGCTGAGTAAATTGCAGCACCCCAATATTGTTTTGGTGCTCGATTCTTTCCGAGAAGACGAAGAGTATTACCTGGTTATGGAGTACGTCGAGGGTCATAATCTCCACGACATGCTCAAAGAACGCGAAGAGCCTTTCTCTGAAGATCAAGTGCTGACCTGGTCTAAGCAGATTTGCGACGTGCTGCACTATCTCCATGCTCACGATCCACCCGTTATTTACCGCGATTTGAAGCCGTCCAACGTCATGATCGACACCAAAGACAACGTTAAGTTGGTCGACTTTGGTATTGCTCGCCTGTACCAAGATGACGGTGATAACACCCATGTGGTCTCGCAAGGATACTCGCCACCTGAGCAATATTGGGGTGGAGCCGATCCGCGTTCTGATATCTACGCCCTGGGCGCCACCATGTATTTCCTCCTCACTGGAGAAGAGCCGCTGGCGCTGACCGTTTGCTCTCCGCGTGATGTTGATGAGGAGATTTCCGAAGCCGCTGATTTGATTGTCGGACGGGCCACACAACAAGACGTCTATTTGCGCTACCAGTCAGCGCTTGAGATGAAAGACGAGCTCGACTATATTACTTCGCCCCAGGTCGAAGAGAAGAATGGCTTTAAGTGGCTTGAAGTCACGGTTGGCATGTTGGTTATGTGTATCTCGCTGGGCGGATGGTTTGCCTACACCAAGTATTTAGAACTGAAGAAAGAGAGTGAGTATCAGTTAGGTCAGAACCGCGAAGAGCGGGTGATTTTAGAGAAGCGGCTGGAAGAAGTTAAACGTCGCGAAGCGACTTTGAACAAGATGGTTGAAGACAAGATCAATAGAGCCTCGGCCTCTGGCGGTTCTGGCTTGTCACAAACTACAGGTAAGAAAGCCTTTGCCAGCCCGTTTGCTGATAGTGCGCCGAAGAGCAATGATCCCTTTGCCACTTTTGGTAGTGGCATTGCTAATTTCCATTTCCCTGGTCTTGGCTCTAAGCCATCTTCTCCACAAAGCTTTGGCAGTTACGCCAACCGCGGTTCTGGTCAGCCGATGGGCCGTCAGCCAGGCTCCAATCAGTTCGGTGCCAGTCAGTTTAATGCCAACCAGTCTAACCCGAACCAGTTTGGCTCTAGTTCGCCTACAGTGCTCAGATACGACCCGTACAAGCAAACCCCAGTTTCTAATGTAGCCTCAGCCTCACGCAGCAATCTTTCTGGCGACACGCCTATGGAAGATCGAGATGAGAGCCAGCTTACCGACCCTGAGGGATTAGCTCCGCTTGAAGAAGATACGCAGCGCTGAATTTAGATTAATTTAGGCCAAAAAAACAGGGAACAAGCCTATTTTTGGCTTGGCTTGCGTTGAAAAAGCTGTAATTCAACCAGGAGGTTAGTTCTCGAAAGCCAAGAGGTAGCCTATAATGAATATAGTCGCTGTTTTGGGGTTTCTCTGACGAGCGACTGGCAAATGGTCCTTATAAGCTCGAAATTGAAGGATCGCCCTACCTCCAAGGTTGGGAACATTGCTCACCGAAAGCTTGTCTTAGAATCTATCTCTGCTTTTCTGACGGAAGAAAAAATGGACAAACAAAATAGTAAAGGCGGTTTCTCGCTCTCTTCTCTGCCTCGGCCCCGCTGGAATGTGGTCGACATGATCACTTTCATCGGCAAGTCTTCAGTGCCAACTTATTTATTCATCGATGTCGATATGACATGGGTAGAAGAAATGAGAGCACAGTTAAAGACAATGGGCTCAAAGGTGACAGTGACAGCCATACTACTTAAGGCAATTGCCATTGCCCAACGGGCCCATCCAGATAGCCGCACTGCGTCACTTCCTTGGGGTCGTACTGTTACTTTCAACGATATTGTCGCGGGCTTCACCGTAGAACGTTATATTGGCGAGCAGCCAGCCGTTTTCTTCGGTGCCATCAAAAATCCAGATACCAAGTCTGTCGAAGAAATTGCTTCTGAGCTGAAACAATACTCCGAGGCCGAAATGGACGCCATCGAGCATCTTGATCGGCAGAATAATTTCAACAACATGCCATGGTTGTTCCGTCGTATTATTCTCTGGCTTGGTCTCCGCTATCCAGCGGTGCGACTAAAATACCTGGGTGCTACTTTTGGTATGAGTTCAATTGGTAAATGGGGCGCTAAGGCTCTGATTCCACCATGTGTCTCAACATCAACCTTTGGTATCGGCGAAATCGAACAACGCGCTGTTGTGCGCGATGGCAAAATCGTAGTTCGTCCGATGATGACTATCACTCTCAACTTCGATCACCGCATCATTGACGGCGGCCCTGCTGCTCGCTTTGTCGGCGATGTAAAACGCTTGCTTGAGGGCGGTCTCGAAAATTATATGCACATGGACACCAGCGAATTGAACACCAAGAAGCTCAGCCTCGATACTGCCCTTACAAGCTAGTAAAAGAGAAGCTAGTAAAAAGAGAAGCTAGTAGAACAACAAGCTAACTTCTTTTAGTTCTGCTTCTTCTGGAAGTCTTCGATTAACTCGCGAATAGCGGGGATGGCACTTCGTGCCGCCATCTCGCCAGCCTCTATGGCATGTTTTGCGTCGGTTGACTTCGCTGATACCATGCCAATGCCATCGACGTTCGGGCGAATGACATAGTCGGCTTGAGCTAATTGATCTGCATCTACTTTTTTGAAGTGCAGGGTAATGACGCGGTGGCTGACGCTACCGATTTTGCGGAAGTCTTTTTCAGCGACCGCACCAAGTGATTCGTCCACGCTGACAGCAATGACAATGTCAGCTCCGAGCTTCTTTGCTTCAGATACCGGTATGTTTACGAGGACGCCACCATCTACAAATAGGCCGTCATGAATGCCGTCAGATAGTTTCACAGGTTTGCGCAAAGCAGGAATTGCGGCACTTGCTTGTAGTGCTTTGCCCAAGTTTCCTTTTGATAGAGTGACTGTTTTGCCATCAAGCAAATTGACTGCCACTGCGCCAAAGGGAACTTTTAGATCTTCGATATTGCGCTCTGTTTCTGGTACTTGCTTGTTCAAATAAGTAGCAAATTTCTTGCCGCGATAGAGTCCATCGTAAGGCTCTATGCCAACCAATCTGGGGGTGTAAAAAAGAGGAATGATGAGCATGCGCAACTTCAGTGGAATCGTCAAATAGGCACTCATCAGCTTCTTTTCGGTGAATTGTTCTTCGATATGTTTCGGTGTTACACCGGCACTATATAAGCCACCAACTACCGCTCCCATGCCGCTGCCTACTAGTACATCAACGGGGATGCCCTCGTCGTCTAGTACTTTAAGAACACCAACACAAGCTGCTGAGCGCATTCCTCCGCCGCCGAGGGCCAGGCCAATTTTAGGACGTGCTTTTGCAATCTGGCCACTGAGCTCCCGCGCTGAGTCACTAGCAAGTGCTGGCGCTGTTGCACTAACTAAGCCCAAGCAAATGCCCACGCTAAAGCTGAAGCTCGTGCCCGAATTTTTATGGAATAGTTTTTTTAGCACCATATCCATTGCATGCGAGCGGGAACGTTCCATCCCATCTTCGCTAGGGCCTCGTCTAAAGTAATATTTTCGTCTTTGCATTTCTTCAGAGCAGTAGTGGCCTGGTCACAAGAAATGAAGCCTTGAGTGTAGAGCGAATAAGTGCGCAAGGCGGTGTAAAGAACTGGTTCGCTCATTGCCCCGGTGGCAAGAACTTTCTTACCAACTTTGATAGCACTCTTTTCTTTGACATCAACTACTTTTTCAATTTCAGAAGACGAAATCAAACCAGCCTGCACTAATAGATCGGCTGGTAAGAACTCTTTTGGTTGTGCTTGGGCTGCTGAATAATTCTCAGCAATAGCCTGATAAACAGATACTCCCCGAGCCTTTACCTGTTTTAGTGCTTCGGCTGCCTGGAAGGCCTTAACTGTTGAATTGGCCACCATATCTTGTAAAACAATTGCAGCTTCGAGGAGGTCGTGAGTGACTAGACCCTGTTCTAAAAGAATCTGACCAAATTGTTTTTCTTTGACTAGTTCAATCTCGATACATTCCAGCATGTCGCCGTCTGAGAGAAAACCAGCCATTAATACTAGTTCGCCAATACGGACAGTTTGACCCGCTTTCTCAGAGTAGAGGCCCAGTTCAAAGAGCGCTTGCTCAATGCTAATGCGCCTTCTGCCTACAGTGAGGAGAGCTTGGATGGCTTGATCTTTGGTTACTTTGTTGTCGCGCACCAGTAGCTGCGCAGTTAGAGCAGCGTTCATCATCCAGCTTGAAAGATCGCGGTTGAGCACCAGTACACGGCCCATCTGCATGCCGGTATCTTTGGCTTTAATCACAGCCCTTCCCAATTGCTCGGGATTGATCAAGTCAGCTGAAAGGAGCAGTTGAGTGAGAGGGTTGGCAATGCTCTGCACTGTCTGCGTTTTTTTGTGCACTGAATTGAGAACGCCTATGGCGTCCTCCATAGTCATATTGTTCTGCCTGGCCAGCCTCAGAGCCTTGAGAGCAAGGTCTACTGTCGCTTTGTCCGAGCGCACCAATTCTTCAGCTTCTAAGACAACTCGCATGGTCGTCTCGCTGACAGTATTGAGCATGGCCAAAGCGCGCGCAAGTGGCACGTTTAAATTTTTAGCGGTGAGCAAGGCCTCATCAAGCTTGGGCTGTGAGACTATGCTAGCCCCTAACAATAATGTGGGGAGGGCATCTGCTGTTGCCTGTTTTTCTATCATGTATCCTGGTCTTTCGGGCGTTTGGCTAGATAACTAAGTGGCTAAATAACGTAGTGGTCAAGGTGTGTTATCTTTACCATACCAATTTAGTCAACCGTTATAACGGTTTGTCATCGGTAGATTAAGGGATTTGGCGATTATGCTGGTTGAATTTTAATTGGAGAGCCCGCTGGTGGGTGAGCAAACTCATCGCTAGCGCTGCCGCCTCGCTTAAAGATCTCCCAATAGCGTTTATCGTGCCCCGAGCTACCGGGAGAAAAAGCTAAGTCCCCTTCCATAATATTGAAACTTCCGGTTGCCACAGTGGCCGTGCTGACATGGCCCCCTATGGTGATTTTCAGGCGAGTTCCCGGTGTGAAAGTCTCTAGCTTGGCGTCCCCGGCGCGCATGGTTGTCTTTATATTGCCGAAGGAGTCAACATAACCCACTACTTCTTTAGGCTGTTCGGGGACGACCTCTTCTATTGAAAGTTTGTGATTAATAAATGAGAAGTCGCTTCTTGAGGCTTTGCTTACAGCTAAGGGGAAATAGTCTCGTGAGCGAAATTGACTACCTTGCTCTTCTACATTTGTGCTCCAGAGTTCTTGAATGTCATTGCGAACAAATGAAAGAGAATTGCCTGAGTTAACAGCAAGCACTTGCACCCCGTTTTTTAGAGTGGCGAAAAGCAAACCTTCACCTTCATTGTTTGGTCGAGCTTCTTTCTTGTCGCGGCGTGGTGCGGTGTTGGCAAATACCAACATGTTTGACGGTCTGAGTTTACTGCCTGCCAGAGCCAGTTGCGCCACGATGAAGCCTGTGGAAATTGTGTCAAAGGGGTGCACAGACGTGCTATGTATGCGAGTATCGTCGTGAAGCTTGCACGAAAGAGCTGCAATGATTTCGGCCCAAGCCAGGTCGCCTTGAGCGTAGTCACAAACTAGGTGGATTAAAGAACTCATTAATTACTTCCTTTCATTCTCTATTATTTGTTTTGCAAAATTGGCTACGACTTTGTCTCTGCTAAAGCTTCCTTTATGGTGGCTGATAATTCTTGGAGGCGAAATGGCTTTATCAGAAACTTTGTGGCGCCAGCAGCTAATCCAGCCTGTCTTGCTTCATCAGAGTCGCGACCGGAATACATCAATACTGGTGCCGTGCCACCGCTGGCGCGATAGCGCTTAAGCACTTCAATACCGTCTATATCAGGCAAATACCAGTCGAGCACAATTAAATCGTATTGACTAATGCTTAGTTGCTCCAAAGCCTCTGGCCCAGTTATGGCTATCTCTACTGTATGTTTTTCAAAAATGAGCCAATCCTGCACAGTTTCGCGCAGGTTCTCGTCATCTTCAACTACCAACAATTTTGCCATCCTTCTCTGTCACCATAGTGTTTGTGCCCGGCCAGAGTCTTAATTAGTCTTTCACTACAATTTTGTTTGCTTACCAAATTGCTCAGATCCAACTAGTCTTTAGCCACTAAGCAGTTACGCCCATTTTTCTTGGCCTGATAGAGTCGCTCATCGGCCTTGCGAATTAGATCTTCTATATCGCTGCCGTCATCGGGGTATGAAACAAGACCGGCGCTGAATGTAATACCAAAGTTTTCGCCGTGATCGCCGTTAAATTCAAGGGCTCGCAATTCTTCAAGGGCTCTTTGTAGAGCGCCTTGTGCCGTCTCTTTTTGGATGTGGCGGAATGCCACCATAAACTCTTCGCCGCCCCAGCGGCCGCGGAAGTCTTCAACCCGAAAGCGTTTCTTTAAGAGCTGACCAAAATTAGCCAGTACCCGGTCACCAGCTAAGTGCCCATATTGGTCGTTGATTTTCTTGAAGTGATCGACGTCGATGAGAGCAAGGCTGAAGATTAAGCCGTTGCGCTTAGATTCTTCAGACATATCATTGAGCTGTTCCATAAAAGCTCGTCTGATCAATAAGCCGGTCAATATATCTTTATTTGAGCGCTCTTTCAGCATGCGAGCACGTTCAAGCCTAACTTTAACTCGAGTAAGTAGCTCTACTCGTGCTACTGGTTTAGGAAGATAGTCGTCGCCACCAGCTTCAAAGGCGGCCAGCCGGGTTTCTAGGCCAGTTTGTCCAGTCAGAAATAAGATTGGCAAGTCTTGAAAATGAGCAGCAGTACGAATCATTCTACAGACATCGTAGCCACTCAAAATTGGTACAGTGACATCGAGTAGCACCAGGTCCGGATGAAATTCTTGAATTACTTGCAGTAAGTTTGTCGGGTCAGCTAGTTGCCGCACCAACATTCCTTCTTGCCCCAGGGCCGAAGCAACGATTCGAACAAAGTCATCATCATCGTCAACAATTAAGATGCGCGGTCTTCCGCCTTGTCTGGCATTGACCAGATACTCAATGGCGTCGTTAAAAATATCAGTCTGCAAGGGCTTCTCTAGCATGAGTGAGGCGCCTGCATGGGTGGAATCTTCTATATACTTTTGCTGCTTTGAAGTAGAAAGAAACGCTACTGGTAGGGTCTCATAACCAGGAAGCGAACGCAGCTCGCGAGCTAAGTTGAGAGCCGGTGCTGGTTGGGTCACATCTATGTCAATTAAGACGGCATCAAGTGAGAGCTTGCCTGCTTTAATCAGGGCATCTTCGTGGGTCTGGCTGACAATTACTTGCACCGGTATGCCAGTATCTTTGTGACCAATTCGCTTATGGGC